>Ga0207678_10000102_pt1 | contig 69930 bp, 66 predicted proteins | sample KBSC63metaG_FD_184319 | JGI IMG/M metagenome (GOLD analysis project Ga0207678, IMG submission 184319) | Corn rhizosphere microbial communities from Kellogg Biological Station, Michigan, USA - KBS C6-3 metaG (SPAdes) (version 2) | ecosystem: Host-associated > Plants > Roots > Rhizosphere > Soil ... | reverse complement strand
AAATCGACCCAGTCCCTAACCCGCCGGAACTTGCATTTACTGTCCTGTACGGAAACACCGTAAAAGGAAGCACGCGCGGAATCGAGTTTGCGCCGGATTGGAAGGTAAACTCCTGGTGGCGGGTTGGAGGCTCCTACTCTCTATTGCGTTACAACCTGCGCTCACGGCCAGGTTTCAACGACATCAGCGCCATTGCGGGATATAAAGGCTCAAGCCCTTTGAGCCAGATCGCCGTGCAGTCACGAATTGACATCGGCCGCGAGTTCGAGTTCGATCAGAGCTTGCGCCATGCCGGTTCCCTGCCCGCTCAGAATGTTCCGGACTATACGACGGCGGACCTGCGGCTAGCCTGGCGTCATAAGCATTTTGAGCTATCCGTTGTAGGCAGAGATCTGCTGGACGAAGGACATACGGAATTTGCCGCGGGAGATTCGGCGGTTCCCACTTTGGGAGTACGGCGCAGCATCTTCGGAAAGATCGTATGGACGTCGAAGCAATAAATCGATCGCGAAGCAAACGGCTGATACGCAGGTTTGCCCTTGGTTGCGGGTTATTCTGCCTGTCGACCGTCTGGCTGCTCTCGGCTTCGCCTCCGTCACATGCACAGAAGCCCCGCGAGTACGACATCAAGGCCGCATACCTGTTCAATTTCGGCAAGTTCCTGCGAATGCCGGCTGTGCCGGAAGTCGCCCGCCGCAGCAGCTTCGATATCTGCGTACTTGGCCGGAACGATTTCGGCGGAACCTTGGAGAGACTCACCGCGCACGAGCAGAATAATGGCCTTCCCGAACGAACGGTGATCATCTCCACCATCGCCGAGGCGAAGACTTGCTCTATCCTGTTCCTCAGCAGCTCAGAGGCAGACCGGGTCGATATTGAACTGTCCGAACTGACGGGTACTCCCGTGTTGACCGTGAGCGACATGCCTCATTTTCTCGAGCATGGCGGCATGATTGTGCTCAAAATGCAATCGCACCATGTGCGTTTCGCCGTCGCGCTCGATGCTGTCAACCGCGCTGGCCTGACCCTCAGTTCGGAATTGCTGAAGGTCGCCTCCCAGGTAATCGGCAAACCGAAGGGAGATACGCCATGAGACCTCTCTCGGGTAGATTCAACTCGATTTCGGCACGACTGAAACTGATGAATATCTTCGTCAGCGGAATAGCGTTGCTACTGGCATTCGCTTCTTTCCTGGCCTACGATATGGTCGCCTTCCAGCGCGATCTGGTGCATACGCTTCATACCGAGACCCAGATCATCGGCGCAAATATGGTATCGGCGCTGATGTTCGAGGACCAGGAAGCGGCAACCACGACGTTATCTGCCTTGCGCGGATCGCCGGAGGTCATCTCGGCGGTCGTACTCGACAAAAATGGAGACGCTTTCGCGAAATATGTACGCCCTGGAGGCGCCGACATCCTCAACGTCAGATCGCTGCAGCCTGGACGGCCCGATGTGCATTGGTCAAAGGGCAATCACCTGATGTACGGAAGCCGCATCGTATTCAAGGGCGAGCAGGTGGGCACCATCTATATCCTGGCGCAAACCGAGGCGCTGTCACAACGCTCGTTTCATTATGCGCTGATTGCCGCTCTGGTACTCGCATTTTGCATGATTGTTGCCCTGCTCCTGACTTCAACTTTCCGCAATTTGTTGACGGAACCGCTGATCGGTCTTGCTCAGACTGCGCAGATCGTCAGAGTCAAAAAAGATTATTCGGTGCGCGCCAGAGTCTCCGGAAAGGCGGATGAACTTGCGCTGTTGGTACGTTCCTTTAATGAAATGCTGGATGATATTCAGGAGCGCGATAAGGAACTGGAGCAGTCGCGCACAGCGCTCGAAGAGAGGGTCCAACAGCGCACTGCCGAGCTTAGCGCCGCCAATAAGGAATTGGAGGCATTCTCCTATACAGTGGCGCACGATTTAAGAGGCCCCCTTGAGATCATCGGCAATCTTGGGTTCCTGCTGAAAGAATCGCATGGCAACCAGCTAGACGCCAATGCGCAACACTTTTTAGACGAATTGATCAATACGACGAGGATGATGTCCTCGTTGATTCAGGACCTGCTGAACCTGTCTCGCGCCAGCCGTACGGATTTTCACCGTGAGATCGTCAATCTCAGCAAGATGGCATCCGATATCCTTGAAAGCCGGAAGGAAGCAGAACCTGAGCGACAGGTGCAGACCAAAGTGGTCGACGGTGCAATTGTATTGGCCGATGAGGGCTTGCTCTGCGTGGTCATGGAAAACCTGCTTGGAAATGCCTGGAAATACACTTCAAAGCAGGAATCGCCCAGGATCGAATTCGGCAGCACGGATTCGAATAACGAAACAGTATTCTTCGTGCGCGACAATGGAGCAGGTTTTGACCCCGCCTATGCCGACCGGTTATTCCAGCCCTTTCAGCGGCTGCATGTGCATAGTGAATTTCCCGGCACGGGGATCGGACTGGCAACCGTGTACAGGATCATAACCAGGCATGGTGGAAGAATCTGGGCTCAGGGATCTGTCGGTGCAGGGGCAACCTTCTTTTTTACGCTGCCATACGCACAAAATCCTACCAGCCGGTAGCTCTGCCGTACTGATCATCTCCCGCCCAGAATATATCGCAACAGGATTTTTGCATCTTATCATTTACCTGCGCAGCAAGCTGGACGGTGCAGCCATCCCCCTAAAATGGGTGCTCCGTGACCTGTTAGTTGCATCGCGCGAAATGCTGCGCGCCAGTATCTTGTAAGTACGTTTAGCAGGAAGGATTTGCTGTTCCTGCCGAAGAAAGCGACATTCACTTGGGATCCTGCTTTAGAGAGAACGGCGCGGCTAACCTCATTCCGAAGCGTTCCGGATTTTTCCTCCCTGTTCAATCTCCTTCGAAGCTTCTGACGAGTGGTCTTATTCAAGCAAGCTCAATTTATAGTGCCGCAATACAAGGAGCATCAGGTCATGCATACAGATGACATCACGCACGACGCAGCGATCGACATAACCGAGCTGCTTGCTCACGTCGAATACGATCGCGAGCTGCTCCGGGATTTGCTTGAGGTCTTCGCTGAAGAGTTTCCGCGGCTGCAATTTGTTTTGAAAGACGCATTGATGCGGCAGGACCTCGTGCTGGTACAGACGACGGCTCACACACTAAAAGGAATGCTGGCAAGTCTTTCATTCACTACGGCGACGGCTTCGGCAAAGAGTATTGAGCGGATGGCGATTCTTGGGACGTTGGACGGCATTTCAGAAGAACTTGAGCGGCTGGAGAGTCATGTCGCCGTGGCACAGAAGAAGCTTCTGGTGGTTTGCAGCGAGGTGGTCCAGTGAAGATACTGCTGGCTGACGATGACGTAATCTCCCGGAAGCTGTTGCAACGAACGCTGGAGCGGAGCGGTTTCGAGGTTGTTTGCGTAGATGACGGAGCGAGCGCATGCCAGTATCTACTCGCTGCGGATGGTCCCAGAATGGGAATTCTGGATTGGGTCATGCCCGGCAAAGACGGACCGAGCGTCTGCCAGGAGGTCCGCTCGCACGCCAATCACCCGTACATTTATCTCATTCTGCTTACTTCGCGCGAGGCCAGTCAGGATATCGTCATGGGGCTCGAAGCTGGCGCGGACGATTACCTGGTCAAACCTTGCAATCCGGAAGAGATGAAGGCCCGCGTACGAGCCGGTCAACGGGTCCTGCGGCTTCAGGACAAGCTGCTCCACGAGGCGAGCCATGATGCACTCACCGGGCTTCCGAACCGGAGCTTTTTCGCGCGGCGCCTGTCAGAGAGCGTCAGCAAGTCCAAGCTGCGAAAAGACTATCGTTTTGCCGTGCTATTTATCGATATCGATCGATTCAAAATGATCAATGACAGCCTTGGCCATCCTACCGGCGACGAGTTGATGAAGGGCGTTGCTCAACGTTTACTAACGGCAGTTCGAACTGAAAATAGAGTTCGCCGTGGAGCAATTCCCTGCTCGGCTGGAGAAGATAGCGCCGATGTGATCGCCAGAATCGGCGGAGATGAATTTGTTATCCTGCTCGACAACATTGTCGATATGCAGGACGGCATCACAATCGCGCAGACGATCGAGTCCGCACTGGAGCCTCCATTCCATATCGGCCAGCATGAGGTGTCTGTCACAGCCAGTATAGGCATCTCGACCAATGAGGAAGATGCGAAGGATGCCGCTGAGATTCTGCGACGCGCAGATGCTGCGATGTACAAGGCTAAGGCACTTGGAAAAGCGAGATACGAGGTTAGCAGTCCGGAAAACTCGGCTGCTCCAGCTCACCTGTTCAAATTGGGACCGGACCTCAGAGGAGCGATCGAGAATAACCAACTGGAGCTTCAATACCAGCCAATCGTCAGTCTGTCGGACTGCCGCATCGTCAGCTTTGAGGCCCTGGTGCGCTGGAACCATCCCGTCCACGGATTGATTGGTCCCGCAGATTTTATTTCCATTGCCGAAGAAACCGGCCTGATTCTGCCGTTAGGAGCATGGGTCCTGCGGGAAGCCTGCCGTCAGATGCACGAATGGAACTCCAGTTTTCCATCGAAAGAACCAATCCCGATCAGCGTGAACATCTCACCCCGCCAATTTGAACATGGCGATCTCGTGGCGTCGCTGAAGGATGTGCTTCAGCAAACTGGTTTCGAGGCTCGTAATCTGGAGCTGGAACTGACCGAGATTCTGCCCATGAAAGATGCAGACCATGCCATTGAGGTCTTGCACGATCTCACCGGTCTCGGCGTTTCGCTGAGCCTCGACGACTTCGGCACAGGCTATTCTTCTCTCAATTATCTGAGCCGATTTCCGGTCCGTGCGATTAAGATCGACCACTCCTTCATTGCTGAAATCGAGCACAATCAAAAGAATTCAGAGATTGTTCAGATGATCATCAGTCTCGGTCACAATCTGGGGATGAAGGTCATCGCCGAAGGCATAGAGAACGCTGCGCAGATGGAGCTTCTAAGAGAGTTCGGTTGCGATCTCGGCCAGGGCTTTCTGTTCTCACACTCCATCCACGCGAAGATGGTTCCAGCGATGCTGATGGCGGGACATCGCGGCGAATCGCTGGTACCCGATAGCTCGGGTTACGAACAGAGTCCATCCCTTACCTGACGAGTACGTTGATTTTCCTGCGTCTCAATCAGTCCCCTTTCAAGCACAGCGATTCCTGAACAGCTATTCTGGAACAGGGGACAAGGATGCCACTAGCTTTCTCTGTCGCTCATACGATCATCGGCGAGGAACAGCATGATTATCATTAGCGACGAATATGTAGATCTAACCACGCCCAATGGCCCGATGCGCACTCACATTGTGCGTCCGGCGGCCTCCGGGCGCTATCCCGGCATCGTTTTTTATTCCGAAATCTTCCAGATCACGGCTCCCATTCGCCGCACCGCTATGCTGCTTGCGGGCCAGGGATACGTGGTTGCCATGCCTGAGGTTTATCACGAGTTCGAACCTGCAGGGACGGTCTTTGCCTACGACCAGAGTGGTTCTGATCGGGGAAATACACTTAAAACCACGAAGACGGTCGAGAGTTACGATGCCGATACCCGCGCCGTCATCGATCACCTTAAATCCCGTCATGACTGCACGGGACAGATTGGCGCCCTCGGCATCTGCCTTGGCGGCCATCTCGCCTTCCGCGCTGCGATGAATTCGGATGTCCTCGCAACCGCCTGCTTTTACGCGACCGACATTCACAAAGGCAGCCTCGGGAAGGGGATGAACGACAACTCCCTCGAACGCGCAGCCGATATTAAGGGCGAACTTCTCATGATCTGGGGTCGCCAGGACCCGCACATTCCGCTCGAAGGCCGCCTGAAGGTCCTCGCCCGGTTAAATGAACTGGGAATTCGCCTTAGCTGGCATGAGGTCAACGGCGCCCATGCCTTTATGCGCGACGAAGGGCCAAGATACGATCCCGAGCTTGCCTACAGCCTCTACGGTTTGGTGTTCAACCTCTTCCACCGCAAACTGGGACAAGGAGACCTGTCTGCCACCAGCACTGGCTCGACAGAAACCCGTCATTGAGCCTTCCTCCCAAGTACCCCCACCCCCGTACTTAAGTCCTAAAGTCTTCAAAAGAAAGAACCTGATTGGGGACTTCGGACTGGACCCGCTAAAAAAGAAATCCCGGCAAGCTGCCGGGATTTCTTTTTCTCTCTGTTTAAATTGTAGCAGGGGTGTCAAGAGTTACGGCGGGTCGACAGGCGAACCTAACGCCAACTGACCGCCAGATGCCAGCGCAGCTTCCTCTCACTGGCTTTTTCAAGCACCTCCTGGTATTCCTTCAGCTCGGAGATCACCTGTTTCCCTTCGGTTCCTAACTGCTGCGGATCATCCTGCAGTGCCTGTAAGAGTGCCTGCACCGTCTTCAAACCGTCTGCCGGGGGATACCACTGTGGAGGCGGAAGACGCCGCAGCAACTCCTGGTCTCCGGCACCCTCCTCGATCAGGAGCGCCATGGAATTCTCGTCCGCTGAAAAAAATTCAATCAACGGTCGCACACCCTGCCTGAGCGCAAGCTTTTCAAGAGCGTCCTCGTGCCGAGCCAGAGAACGCCCATTCACGAAGGTATCGAACCCAGGGTCCTCACCTTCCACCACGATATACATTGAAGCAGCCATTCAAGGCAGTGTACCGCTCCTGCCTGCGGAAAGTCACCGTATCGAGAGCGCCGCATCCGACTCCTGCCTTCGCGAAAACAGGATGTAGCCTGCGCTACAAAGCATCAGAGCCAGTCCCGCGCCTATCCGAATGGTCAACGCGGGCCGCAAGATCACAAGCCCTTCAAGTACAAGAATCAAAGGAACCACCAGGAACCGTGCCGCAAGCCGCACTGGAGAAAGCTCCCGGAAGAGACACACCAATAAGACCAGCTCCAGCAGGTTGTACAGCGAAGAGAGGGAGATGAGCGAAAGAGCTCCGCTCCAGCTTTCTCCTGAGAAAATGGCACAGAGCCAAAGGAATGCTGCGTTCGAGAGGCACACGATGGCGAAGGCCTCCATCATTCCGAACCCGTGAAGCAGGCGATAGATCCATACACTGGCAAAGCCAACGAGGACGATAGTCACCAGAACAGCCCCGAACATGGTCCACTCACGCGCGGAAACGGGGAAACGGAAAGAGAGCAGGAATAGCGCGCCGCCAAAGCTGGCCAGTGCAGGGACAAAGAACCGTCCTATGCCAAACTCCTCGCCGGCGAGCGGCTGGTGGGACATGGCTACAGCCACGACGACAAAAGGCACGAGGGAAAAGAGCGCTACCTGAGTCTGATCCGGCACACCGAAGTGAGTCCACTCCCCGACCGCTGTTGGCAAGCCAAATAAAAGGATGCTCACTACAGCTAATCGCAGGCAGACGAATTCACGCTTTCGGAGCCGGTCCCGGAGAGGTCGATGTGCAATTGCCAGTGCAACCAGTCCAGCCACGCTATAGAAGCAGCTTTGTTTTGGCATGGATGGAGATCCATCGGTTGTGCCTGAGAGAAGCCACCATGAATTCGAAACCAGCACGCAAAATAAGGCAAATGAGCCCCACACCATCCATCGGGCATGCCGTCGCTGGTCTCTCAACATCAATGAATCCTCATCTTCCGAAGTTTAACGAGACAGGCCGCGCAATGTGCGCGGCCTGTCTCACTTCGTTACAAACGATTACTGATTCCCATTGCCACCGCTACGAGGAGCGCCGCCGCCACCGGGACCGCCGCGACGTCCACCGCGACGACGTCTGCCGCCGCCCGGCCGACGTTGTCCGCCAGGTCCCGCAGGAGCTCCGGCAGTTTGCCCAGCAGTTGCCGGGGCACCTTCCGCACGATTGAAGTTTGGCTCCTCGTCCGAATCGATATCCTCATCGAAGTCATCACCTTCTTCAAGATCAACAGCATTTTCCTCTGAAGCGCCTGCATGAGGATGAGTTTCCGCAGGAGCATGCTGACCGTCGATGCCGACCTGTCCCGGTTCGGGCAATCCAAGCTTGGCGCGCTGTTCCCGTAGAACCGCTTTGCGCGAGAGCTTGATGCGATTGCCTTCGATCGCGAGCACCTTTACCAGAATCTGGTCGCCTTCGCGAAGTTCGTCCTTGACCTCTTTGACGCGGTGCTCTGCGATCTCGGAGACGTGCAGAAGACCGTCGGTGCCGGGGAATATCTCGACGAATGCGCCAAACTCGGCGATTCGAACCACCTTGCCCAGATAGGTCTTACCGACTTCGGGCACTGCGGTAATGTCGCTGATCATCTGGATCGCGCGAGCCAGTCCATCGGCATCGCTGGAAGCGACATTGACCCGACCCGAATCGTCTACGTCGATCTTTACGCCCGTGGCCTCGACGATACCGCGAATGACCTTGCCTCCCGGCCCAATCAGGTCGCGGATCTTGTCGGTCGGAATCTGGAGCGTATGGATGCGCGGCGCGAACTCCGACTTCTCTTCCTTGGCGCCAGAGATCACGGCGTCCATCGTATCCAGCAGGGAGAGGCGGCCGTGGCGGGCCTGCTCCAATGCCTCACGCATGATCTGCGGGGTGATGCCCATGATCTTGATGTCCATCTGGAGCGCGGTGATACCCTTCCGCGTACCGGCGACCTTGAAGTCCATGTCGCCGTAGTGGTCTTCGGCACCTGCGATATCGGTGAGGATGGCATAGTTCTCGCCCTCTTTGACGAGTCCCATGGCAACTCCGGCAACCGATCCCTTGATGGGGATGCCGGCCTGCATCAGCGCAAGCGAAGCGCCGCAGACCGTCGCCATCGAGGAAGATCCGTTTGACTCGAGAATGTCCGAGACGACGCGCAGAGTGTAAGGCGATTCATCCTCTGCCGGCAGCACGGCTTCAATTGCCCGCGAAGCCAGTGCGCCGTGACCAATCTCGCGGCGTCCCACACCGGTCATACGGCCTACTTCGCCGACCGAGAACGGAGGGAAGTTATAGTGCAGCATGAAGCGGCGCTTCTGTTCGCCTTCATAGCTCTCCAGCCGCTGCATATCGTCGGTCGTGCCCAGGGTTGCGCTGACCAAGGCCTGCGTCTCTCCACGAGTGAACAGCGCAGAGCCGTGAACGCGGGGCAGAACTCCAACCTCAACTGTTACTTGACGAATTTGATCGAAAGCACGGTGATCAGGGCGGATACGTTCCTTTAAGACCTGCTCGCGAAAGATGTTTTCGCGCAGCAGCTCATAGTATTTGCTGAGTTTCTTGGCAGCGGCAGCATCGCCTTCGGGAAGCTCCCGCTTCAACTCATCCTTGATGTTCTTTACAAGCGCGTAGCTCTCGAACTTGGGATGCTTCTGCGTATCGAGCGCATCTTTCAACTGTGCGCCGACCTTTGCGGTCAATTCGTTCAGATACTCGTGATCGATCTCGACAGCCGAGACCAGCCGCTTCGGCTTCCCTGCCCGGCTCACGAGATCTTCGATACCGGCGCAGATCTTCTTGATCTCGGCATGGGCGAACTCGATGGCGCCGACGACCGACTCCTCCGAAGTCTCCTTTGAACCGGACTCGACCATTACGATGCCGTCTTTGGTACCGACGACCATGATGTTCAGCGTGCTCTTGGCACGCTCCGCGTAGGTGGGGTTGACGATGTACTGTCCATCGATGTGGCCGACGCGTACCGCACCAACCGGGCCATGAAAGGGGATGTCGCTGAGCGCGAGGGCGCAGCTTGCGCCATTGATGCCAAGCACATCGGGATCATTTTCCCTATCCGCGGAGTAGACAAACGCGACAACCTGCGTCTCATTCCTGAACGCTTCGGGGAAGAGAGGGCGAATCGGGCGATCGATCTGACGGCTGGTGAGAATCTCCTTCTCGCTGGGGCGGCCTTCGCGCTTGATGAAGCCTCCGGGAATGCGGCCACCTGCGTAGGTAAACTCGCGATACTCAACCGTGAGGGGAAAAAAATCGATTCCTTCTTTAGGATCGGGTGAGGCAACCGCAGTTGCCAGAATGACGTTATCGCCGCTTGAGGTAAGCGCTGCGCCAGAGGCCTGCTTGGCCATGCGCCCCGTCTCGAATTTAATTTGCTTGCCGCCGGCAAGCTCAACTGTTACGTCCTGCTTCATAATGCCCTCTTCTCTCGTTTTATCGTTTAATGAAACTTGGGATCGCGTCTTCCTTTATGGGCGCGAAAAAGTGCAGCTTCGCCGATTCGGCATTGAGCCGTCAGCAAGCTGCACTGCGATGAATCTTCCATGAAATGCAACGTCCGGGGCGAGCAATTCCAGGAGCGTGACACGTCCCACTCACCGTCAGCGAATCCAGCGGCAGGGCCTTGCTTGACCTTGCACCAGAAGTTCCAGCCGAACGAGAGCGGGCCGTGCATGCTTCCATAGTTTTGAACGGTGTCTCCGGAGAGGATGCGTTACTTGCGGATGCCCAACTTGCCAATGACATCGCGATAGCGATCGGCATCGCATTTTTTCAAGTAGTCGAGCAAACGGCGGCGCTTACTCACGAGCATGAGAAGCCCGCGGCGCGATCCGTGGTCCTTCTTGTGCGCTTTGAAGTGTTCCGTCAACTCGCCGATGCGCTCGCTCAAAATCGCGATCTGAACCTCGGGACTCCCGGTATCCGAGTCATGTGTGCGGAACTTTGCAATGATATCTGTCTTTTTAGCGGATGCTAACACAGTCTGTTTCTGCTCCTGATCTTCTATTCCACTCTATTTAGTGTCTTCGTAAGGATAACACCGGCAGAGAAACGCGGCAATTCCGGGCAGACACGCCGGATAGACGCCGGGAATTTCCAGTTGTTACCCGTTCTGTCGCGTCGGCAAAGACATCTTTTCCGACCCGCGCAGATGTGCGGGCGGTTGAATAAGAGTGACAAGGATATTGAGTGCGAAGAGGCTAACCGCGGTTAGTTCAATGACTGCTGAAGCCGGCAGAATCTTCCACGCGGGCCTCCAGAGGCCTTCATAGGCCAGCGGCTCTGAGCTAACCCGCAGAAGACAACCCGCAGAGAGCAGGAAGAGAGACCAGAACATGAGCCTCTTGCTCCATAGAATCTTCATGCCGCAGAAGGCGGGCAGGATGCGGGGGCCAATGACAAAGACCATCCCGGCGGCAAATCCTACGGTCAGGGCATGTCGGCTTGCGCCCCAGAGCCCTCCGGAATGATCGAAAGGAACTGCCATGAGGGCGAGGACGCATGAGATCACTAACCATATATAAGTAAGCCTCACAAATACAGGAAAGCTCGGATGGATGTTAAGCAACTTCGGCGGATGGGCGGAATGCTCCCAAATGTGGAGCGCCTCAATAGAAACAAGCGCTGCAAAAAGAAAGCAGATACCCGCAATGGTCAGGAAGTGCAGAAAAGTGACGGCAAGGCCAGCGATGCTAAGTCCATAGGCCCATAGCAGGTGCTTGCCGTTGGTTGGCTTGAGCCCGGCAAAAACCGGCAGCCAGCGCGCATTGAATCCCCAGATGGTCGGGACAACGATGCCCCAGATTGCCAGCAGAACGAACTCCTGGTCGAGAACATGCGGTAGAGCTGGAGAAGTGCCCGCGAGCGCCTGACGCAGGAGCATTCCAAAATTAACAATCAGCGTCAGCAGAAAACAGACCATCGAGGCCGCTACCATGCGCAGCCAGGGTTCCGGCGCTTCGGTGGAGCGAGGGCCATGCCTGCGAACCGCATAGAAGAAGAAGAGAAATGCCACAAATTGCAGGAACCCGGAGAGCGGTAACACGATGCGCCATTGCCAGGGAACGATGCCTGCCAACCAGCGCAGCGCAATGCCCGCGGTCCAGATGCTCCATGCACCCCAGCCAAGACGAGCAGGAAAGATCAGCGTGCTCTGGGTTTTAGTAAGCGAGTAGAGCCCGATGCCCAGGATGAATGAGCCAATCCAGCCAAAGATCTGTGCCTGCCCATGAGCCTGCAGCCACGCCTGAGGCAGCGCCGATGACAGGTGAGCCTCAGAGATGTCCAGAAGGTTCCATACTCCCAGAAAGGTTCCGGGCAGCAGCATGAAAAATACGCCGGTGATGATGAATGCCGCTACAAGACGCTGGCTCTGCCGCTCAACGGCAATCCGCTCAGGATTCCTGTTTCCATTCAGCACTTGAAGCGGTGCACCCATCCTGCTTTCCTTCCCGAAAGAGGATTGCCCCCGTTCCGGTTATTCCACCCCGCTTACTGGGCAACTTCGGCGCGAGCCTCGCTGTCGATCTTGCCGTAGGCGTAAGCCTCTTCCGTAACGATCGGCACTTCGATGAAGTTCTCCGTCAGTGGAGGCGATTGCACTTGCCATTCCAGTCCAGCGGCCCGCCAGGGATTGTTTCCTGCGATCTGGCCATATTTGAGCGACCAGATAAGATAGACGGCCGGCAGCAGATAGCCAATGGCCAGCACCGACGCGCCGGCGGTCGACAGAACATTCAGCACCTGAAAATCCGGAGGATAGGAGTGATAACGCCGGGGCATACCGAGATAACCGAGGATGAACTGCGGGAAGAAGGTCAGGTTGAAGCCAATAAACAGGACCGCCGCTGCGAGTTTTCCATACAACTCCGGATAGAGCCTGCCCGTAATCTTCGGCCACCAGAAGTGCAGGCCGGCCATATACGCGCTAACCATTCCGCCGACCATGACATAGTGAAAATGGGCAACAATAAAGTACGTCTCTGTCAGATGAATATCCATACCCAGCGCAGCGAGAAAGATCCCGGTCATGCCACCCGCTGCAAACAGCCCGATGAAGCCGAGGCAATAGAGCATCGGAGTGTCAAAGGTGATCGAACCTTTGTACATGGTCGCGGTCCAATTGAAGATCTTGATGGCAGAGGGCACGGCGACAATCATGCTGAAGATTGAAAATACCAGCGCTGAATAGTTGGAGATGCCCATGATGAACATGTGGTGCGCCCAGACAAAGAAGCTGAACACCGCGATGCTTACCGACGAAAACGCGACCGCCGTATATCCGAAGACCCGCTTTCTGCAGAAGCAGGCGATCACCTCGGAGACGATGCCCATACCGGGCAGGATCATGACATATACCGCGGGATGAGAATAGAACCAGAAGAGATGCTGAAAAAGAAGCGGATCGCCGCCTTTTGTGGGGTCGAAGACGCCGATTCCGCTGAAGCGCTCCAGCGCTACCAGCACCATGGTGATGGCAACAACTGGAGTAGCAAGCACAAAGATGATGGAGGTCGCGTAATACGACCAGATAAACAGCGGCAGCCGGAACCAGGTCATCCCGGGTGCGCGCATCCTGTGGATGGTGACGATGAAGTTAAGCCCGGTCAGGATCGAAGAAAATCCGGCAACAAAGATTCCCATCGCCGCAGCGATTACATGCGAATTCAGGTAGTGCGTGCTCAACGGAGTGGTGAAAGTCCAGCCCGTGTCCACGCCACCGAATACGATCATGTACAGCTCTAAAGTGCCGCCTGTCATGAACAGATACCAGCTCAGGAGATTGAGCTTGGGAAACGCCACATCTTTTGCGCCTATCATCAGCGGTATTAAAAAATTTCCCAGCACGGCCGGCGCAACCGGCACCAGGAAAAAGAACACCATGATGATGCCGTGAATGGAGAAGAGCTTATTGTAGGTGTCCGCCGATACCAGTTCCCCGCCGGGCGTCAGCAGGTTAAGCCGTATCAGTGCTGCCATCACGCCGCCGATAACAAAAAAGAAACTGGTGGAGAACAAGTAGAGGAGGGCGATGCGCTTGTGGTCCAAGGTCAGCAGCCACGATTTCAAGCCGTATTCGTTGTTCAGATACGTTCTTTCCGGCAGTGCTGAACTGATAACGGGTACTGTAGCCATCGCGTTCTCCATCCTCCAGGTTCTGCAATATGCGCATTATTCTTTGGTTATCGAATCTCTGTAACAACCGATTGGGTCTGCACCGCGACCGGAATATCCGAAGCAATAGGAGGCGCAACCCGTCGGATACGAATGCGGAAGATCTCCGGGCCACGCCGGATGTACTCCCAGACCGCCTGGCCAGGCCGCATACTTTCAATCTGCCTGCTCAACGGCACTGGATCGTGATCATTGACCACCAGGAAAGAATCTCCCACGCGCAATGCATCCAATTTTTGGAACACCAGGGGATGGCGCAAGGGACGTGGGACTTCGCGCAGATCGAGTTCTTCCGGTTCAGGAGCAGAGATGCTGGATTGACCGGCGGCGATGACGTACAGGGCGGAATCTTCATGCGCTTCGAGATGGTGCGGCGCGCCTGCCGGAATCCTTACAACCTCTCCCGCATGCAACTCACAAGAATCGCCTCCCTCGAAAAATGTGATGTGGCCGGTGATTGCATACACCGTAACGACCGCAGGATTCGCGTGCTCCGGGACTGACTGGCCCTTGCGCAAATTCAGCAATACCATGCGATAGCCCGGTTCATTGACCAGGACTTTCGCATTGAACTTGGCGTCGCTGTACTCGATCAATTCCTTCAGATCATAGGTTTCCATTTCCGGGCCTTTCATGGGCGAGATTCACGATTCACTTCCTGCCCAGAAATTTACGCTACGATCAAATCGTGGGCTATGACATGAGTCGTAGTACAGAATTGCCACGGAGGTGCAATGGAAGCCGAAAAGACCGCGGCCCTGAAACATACGATCCTCTTTGGGGAACTGAGTGAAAGGGAGCTTTCCCGTCTGGCGAAGCATGCCGCCAAAGTTCAATTCAAAAAGGGAGAGATGCTCTTCCTCTCCGGCGAAGAGGCAAAGGGCCTCTTTGTCATCGTCGATGGCAAAGTCCGCGCCTTTCGCCACAATGCCGAAGGGCGTGAGCACGTCATGCACGTAGACAAGGCAGGCGCAGTGATGGCCGAGGTTCCCATCTTCGACGATGGTCCATACCCGGCATCGGCTATTGCGGAGGAGGACACGAGCGCACTCTTCATCGCAAAAGATGATATGTGTCGCTTCTGCCTCGAGCATCCATCGTTTATGTTCAAAGTTCTAAAGTTAATGGCCGCCAGGGTAAGGCGCCATGCCGACATTGTCGAGATGCTGTCATTCCATGAGGTAGGACAGCGGCTTGCATTGCTGCTTCTTTCGGAGTCCCAGGAGACAAGCGCTCCCCTTTCCGGGCCGATCTCCTTTCAGCTTTCCTTATCGAACCACCAGATTGCGACCCGTATTGGCTCTGTGCGCGATGTGGTCTCTCGCGCGCTGGCGCGGCTTCAGCACGAAGGCCTGATCTCCATCAAAGGACGCACCATTACGATCCTTGATGTAAAGGCGCTTAAACATTACTCGGAGTAGATGATCTGCTGTTTTATGGAAGATCGTCTGAATGAGACGAGGGCGATATGCGGGGAAAAGACGATGGAAGTGGCCCGTTGGGGATTTCGAGCGCGCCTAACCAATCCTCAATGTCATCACGAATCGGCCCCAGTATGACGCCGCCACAAGAAAGTGCAACGGGATCGATCTTCCGCTGCGCTCGCCGGAGCAGCGATTCTGTACCGCGTCGATTGTCGCGTTGCAGGTGATGAAGGGCAGCTGCATTCTGGATCAATGACTGCAAAAAGGTCTTCTCCGGCTCCTCGGAGTGTAGCCAGACGCCTTCCCAATGTTCATGGGCCAGAAAAAACTCCTCGGCGCGGTAACAGCGCAGGCCCTCGGCAAGCGGTCCGCTGCTCCAATTCAGTTCCATTGCGGAGACCTAGGAACGAGGCTCATCGACAGAATCATTCGGCGGTGTAGCCGGGAGAATCTGAACCAGCGATGGCGGTTTTACCTCCTGTTCCATCGCGGTATGCGCCGCGGGCGGAGGCACATCTATGGGATATCCTGCCGCCACAATCGGCTTGCGAGTATAGTTCCACGCATAATCTTCCGTGCAGTAGAAAAGCACGATCATTCCTATCACGAGGACCGGCAGCGTAAACAGCGCCGCCTCCGGCCCATACTCGCCGCCAGTGAGCCAGTAACGGCCAATTGCGCGTGTCTGCACTACGCTCGAAAAGTCCGTGATTCCGCTCACGGGAAGTCCTAACAGAATTCCCATGCTGGCGTTCCAGGCAAAGTGCAGGCCCCAGCCGAGCCATAATCCATGCGTGCGCAGCCATGCAATTGAAAGCAGCACGCCAGCGAATACGGTGATCAGAACGCTGATCCAGGTCGCATCGGGATTGAAGGCGTGGAGCAGGCCGAAAAACAGCGACAACAGAATGGTGGCCGCAGTCGGCCCAATCGCATTGATCAGGCGGCGAAACGGATATCCACGAAAAGCCACTTCTTCAACCAGCGCGCTCACTGCAAGCGTGAGCAGATTGAGGATGACCAGCCAGAAGGCGCGGGGAGCCAGCCAGAGGTCCACATGCAGAGCCCCAGCCAGCGCCATCGGAAGAACCGCAAGTACAACTAGGCCCCATCCAATTGCAGCGCCGATGCCCCACTCCCGCGCTGCCGTCGGGCGACTGGGAAGTCCCAGAGCCTCTCGCCAGGACGAACTCCGGTGAGCGATGGTCTGTAAAAAGCTGAAGCCCAATCCTAATAAAAACAGTAGAAACAGCACCGCGATCAATGGGCGCTCATCGCTTAAACCGAAGCGGACCGACAGGCCAGTGGCAGCTCGTCCCGCAAGCGATTGCGAAGCAAGAAACCACGCAGCCGAGGTCAAAAACAGCGCAATCTGCAGGGGACGGTCCGAACGGGTTGACGGTGTCGAATCAAACGCCTTCAACGATATCTGCTCCATTTGCTGCGCGACCGCTAAACGGTGGTGTAGAACTGCGCGATATTGCGGAACTTGCGATAGCGCTGGTCGAGCAACTCACCCACCGGCAGTCCGCGAACAACCGCAAAATGATGCTGAAGTCTTGCATCGACCATCGCCATGGCCGCGGCGGGATCGTTCTGCGTACCACCTTCCGGCTCCGGCAGAATATCATCCACGCAACCTAATGCTTTGACGTCAATCGCAGTGTATTTGAGAGCATCGGCCGCCTGCTGTTTCTTGCTGGCGTCCTTCCACATAATGGAGGCGCAGCCTTCGGGCGAAATCACCGAATAGATTGCATTTTCCAGCATCAGGACGCGATCGGCCACGGCCAGCGCCAGCGCGCCTCCCGAACCGCCTTCGCCGGTGATGGTTGCAATCGTTGGAACGCGCAGCCGCGACATCTCCATCAGATTGCGGGCAATCGCCTCACCCTGACCGCGCTCTTCGGCTCCGATACCGGGGTTGGCTCCGGCAAGATCGATAAATGTAAAGATCGGCCGCCCGAACTTCTCGGCAATCTTCATCGCACGAAGCGCTTTGCGGTAGCCCTCGGGATCGGGACTGCCGAACTTGCGCGCGACCCTCTCTTTTAATGTGCGGCCCTTCAGGTTGCCGATCACCATCACCGGCTCGCCATGGAAGTACGCCATGCCGCAGCTCATTGCTGCGTCATCGCCAAAGGCGCGGTCGCCGTGGATCTCGCTGAAGTCGGTAAAGAGTGCTTCGATGAAGTCCATCGGATAAGGGCGCTGAGCGTGCCGGGCCAGCTCCGTTTTAGTCCACGCCTCCGGAACCGGTGTGGCTGCGGAATGAGCGTGCGCTGCTCTGCTTGCTTCGTGTTCGGCCATAAGTTTCTTGATGCTTCGGTACTGACCTTTGATTGTATGGCATCATCCGGGTTAATTAATAACCCGGACTCCGCCACGCCCGACCAACTCTTCCACGCGGTCGATAAACAAGCGATCAGCCGCGACGGTTACATTCTGCGGCTCCAGCACGGCGCAGAACTGGCCGGGCTCTTCCAAGTCCAGCAGCAGTTTGCCTTTGCCCGGAGTCTCAAGAAAGATTGTTCGCAGTTTTTCCAGCAGCGCCATGTCTGGATTATGCAGGGGAACTCTGATCCGCAGCGCCTCTGGGAGCTTAATTTTTACGTCCTCCAGCGCCTGAATACTAGATATCGCCAGTTTCGGCGCGGAGTCCTCTTCGCCGCGCAGTACGCCGCGCACCAGCACTGGCACATCGATCTTCAATTTCTCCGCCAATTTCTCATACGACTGCGGAAATGCGATCAACTCAATTTTGCCAACCGTATCTTCCAGTGCCGCCTGCGCGTACAGTTCGCCTGAGCGCTTTGATTTCGCCACCTTCAGCCCGGTAATCACGCCGGCAATCGCAATTTCGTTTTGCGGCTCCTCGCTGCGTCCGCGGCGGAAAACCTGCGGCTCCGGTTTCATCTCACAGGCTGTCGCCGTATCGACCACCTTCATATTGCGCAGCTTTTCGCGATATTTGTCCATCGGGTGCCCGGAGACGAAGAAACCAAGCACCTCTTTTTCGTTCTGCAACCGCGTATGTTCATCCCATTCGGCTACTTTGGGCAAAACATCTTCACGGCCTCCGCTTGCGGCAGGTCCATCCGAATCGAAGATCCCGAACAGGCCATGCTGCCCGGCGGCCTCATCGCGCTGAGACTTCTGTGCCTGTTCCATCGCCTTATCGAGAGCGGCCATGACCTGAGCGCGTCCCCCGAAAGCATCCATTGCTCCAGCCTTGATCAGCGACTCCAGCACCCGCTTGTTGAGCAGGCGGAGGTCGATTTTTTCGCAGAACTCCCACAGGCTGCTGAATCCTGTCTTGCCTGCCGCCTTCAGCTCTTCTCGGGCTTTGATGATCGACTCGATTGCGTTGTGACCCACATTTTTGATCGCAGCCAGTCCAAAGCCAATCGCATCTCCTAGCGGAGTGAAGTTAGCATAAGAGACCTGAACGTTTGGCGGAAGAACCGAGATGTTCATCTCGCGACACTCGCCGATGTACTTCACCACGTTCTCAGGCTTCGAAGTTTCGCTGGTCAGCAGCGCGGCCATGAACTCCACTGGATAGTGCGTCTTCAGCCAGGCAGTGTGATACGCCAGCAGCGCGTATGCAGCCGAATGCGATTTATTGAAACCATATCCCGCGAACTGCGCCATCAGGTCAAAGAGCTTTCCAGCCGTGTCCTTGGGATGCTTATTCGCAGCGGCGCCAGCCATGAAGCGCTCCCGCTGCTTGTCCATCTCGGCGGCGTCTTTTTTACCCATCGCACGCCGCAGCAGGTCGGCATCGCCCAGGGAGTAACCGGCGACCACGTTCGAGATCTGCATCACCTGTTCCTGATAGACGATGACGCCCAACGTCTCGCGCAGCAGCGGCTCAAGCTCGGGTAACAGAAACTCAACTGCTCGCCTTCCCCATTTGCGTTCGATGAAGTCGTCGATCATGCCGCCCTGAATCGGCCCTGGACGATAGAGCGCGTTCAAGGCAGTCAAATCTTCGACCGTGGTCGGCTTATAACGGCGCAGAACGTCGCGCATACCGCCCGATTCAAACTGAAAGACTCCCGAAGTAAGCGCACGATGAAAGACCTGCTCATACGTCTTTTCGTCGTCCAGCGGAACTTTGGCCATCTCGACCGTCTCACCACGATTCTGCTTGATGAGTTTGAGACAGTCGTCGATAACGGTCAACGTTGTCAGCCCAAGAAAGTCCATCTTTAGCAGGCCCATCTTTTCGACCGCCTTCATGTCATAGGCCGTTACCAGGGAGTCGTCCTTAGTGAGTGTGACAGGGACTAACTCCGTTAGCGGCTGCGGTGCAATGACAACTCCGGCAGCGTGAACTCCTGCGCCGCGAATCAGTCCCTCCAGCCGCATCGCAGTATCAATAATTTCTTTGACCCGCGCATCGCCTTCGTAAGCCGTGGCCAGCATGGGCGAATCCTTCATCGCCTGCTCGATGGTGATGCCGATAGTCGTCGGGATCATTTTCGCAATGCGGTCCACCTCGCCATAGGGCATATCGAGGGCGCGTCCGACGTCCTTGATGGCGGCCTTCGCAGCCATGGTGTTGAAGGTTATGATTTGTGCCACCTGATCGCTGCCATACTTGCGCTTGACGTATTCGATCACTTCGCCGCGGCGGTTCATGCAGAAGTCGATATCGATATCAGGCATGGAGATGCGCTCCGGATTGAGAAACCGCTCGAAGAGCAGCTCATTCTGCAGCGGATCGACGTCGGTGATTTCCATTACGTAGGCGACCAGCGACCCCGCCGCCGAGCCACGCCCCGGCCCCACGGGAATATCGTGCTCCTTCGCATAACGGATAAAGTCCCAGACAATCATGAAGTAGCCGGGAAACTGCATCTGCTTGATGCAATCGATTTCGCGGTTCAGACGCGCCTCGTAATCGGCAATCGACTTACGTAGCAGTCCGCGTTCGCGAAGATGGGCCACTGCTGTATCCAGGCGCTTCTTCAAACCCTCGCGGCACACCTGTTCAAAATAGCTATCGAGTGTGTGGCCTTCGGGAACATCGAAGACGGGGAACGGGTTCTTCACCTTCGACAGCTTCAGGTTGCAGCGGTCCACGAACTGCATCGTCCGCGTGCAAACCTCGGGGTTCTGCGCAAAGGTCTGGTGCATCTCCTCTGCGCTTTTGATGTAGAACTCCTGGGTATCGAACTTGAACCGGTTGGGGTCGTTCATGCTGCCCGCCGTCTGTACGCAGAGCAGAATCTCGTGCGCCCGGCTATCGTCGCTAGCGACATAGTGGCTGTCGTTGGTGGCAATCAGAGGAATGCCGAGTTCGCGTTCCATCTTGAAGAGCGCATCACAGACACCCTTATCCGGTTCTAGCCCGTGGTCCTGAATCTCCAGAAAGTAATTGCCCTTGCCGAAGATGTCCTGAAAGAACCCGGCGGTCTGCTTCGCTTCTTCGTACTTCCCTGCCATCAGGTGCTGGTTCAGTTCGCCCGCCAGACAGCCGGAGAAGCCGATCAACCCCTCCGTATGCTTCGACAGAAATTCCTTCGATACGCGGGGCTTGCGGTAAAACCCATGCAGCGCCGCCTCGCTGGTCAGGCGAACAAGGTTTCGATAGCCCGCTTCATTTTCCGCCAACACCAGGAAATGGTTATATCCATCAGCCAACTCGCGGTGATCGGCAGTCTTCGAGAGATAGAGCTCGCAGCCAAGAATGGGCTTGACGCCCTTCTTCTGCATGGCGTCGAAGAAGTGCACCGCTCCAAAGATATTGCCGTGGTCGGTAATGGCAGCAGCAGTCTGTCCAATTTTGCTGACGTGCGCTGCCAGTTTATCCACGTCGCAGGCTCCATCGAGGAGCGAATAGTCCGAATGAAGGTGAAGGTGGGTAAATTCTGCAGCCATAGCTCTAGTTTAGAACTCCGGCAGCAGAGGAAAACGTGGGCCAAATTACCGCATCTGATATTAGAATCGGGGGCAAATGGCCGGAATCTTCCTCCTCGACTCGCTTCGCCTGTGGTTGCGCCGCAGAAAACGCCAGAAAGAGATGCAATTGGCGCTTCAGTGGCCAACAACAACCGGTGAGGTCAACCATTGGGCAGTGGTTACCGCCGATGAAGAAGCGGCTGCTATGGGCGCTCCCTACCAGATCGAGGCGAGCTTCCATTTCATCCTGAACGGGGAATACTACGGCGGCTATTTTCGGAGCGTTGCCATGGCAGCAGGCGAAGCGGACAGACTCGCCAAAGGCAATCCTACCGTCAACGTTCGCTACAACTCCACCCATCCTGACAGTTGCGCTGTTCTCTCCGCGGATAATATGAATAACCTGCCATTCCGCGTGTTCTCCGAGAGTCCCGGGAAATAAATCTCAGGCTTGTAGCTCCAAAGAAAGGGTCCGAGCCATAGCCCGGACCCTTCCCCATTCCCAACACATCTACTGTGTTGGGGGTGCAGGAGTTACTACTATCGGCTGCGCTTGCGCCGGAGGCTTCGGCGCCGTCAGGCCCGGAATGACCGGTGCCTGCGCCAGTTCTCCCCTGGCTACGTCCTCGATGCTGATGCCATATTTGTCCAATGTATCTGACAAGAGCTGGGATAGTGCCGCCCGGTCCTTTGCATATACGGCCGTATCGGAGATCAGTGTATTCTCGGCCGCGGCAAGGTTCCTCTCCTGCTGTAGCACGTTGGCCGAGGTGGAAGCACCCAGCTTATATTTCTTCTGTTCCGCGTCCAGACTCTGCAGTGCATAGTCACGCGCTGCCTGGGCAGCCTTCACCTGTGCACGGTCGTTGGTCAAGGCATACTGCCCATTGATTACATTTATCCGCACCTGCGTGTAAAGCTGCTGCAGCCGCATCTGCGACTGGCGGTATTCCATCTGCGATCGCGCCTGGTCTGCCTGCGCCACCCGGTTCCTCAGATTGATCGTGATATTGACGCCAACTCCCTTGTCCGGGCCCGAACTGTCGAATAAGCTGCCAAACGTATTCCTGTAGCTGGTCGGTGCAATCGGCGGGCACGGCGCGGTGGGGTCACTGAAATTGCAGATTCGAGTCGGATTCTGTGCGCCGCCCAGAGCGCTTGCGCCATAGAACGCATACGCGTCGATCTGCGGCAAGAGCCCGTTCTTCTCCGCTTTAATCGTGATCTCGTTGTTCTTCATCGCCAATGCCGCCTGCTCGATCTGCGGATTATTGGTATAGGCCTGTTTAACCAGGTCTTCTACCGGCCTGTCTTCTTCAGGAAGACGATCGAGACTCACCCGGTCCGTGGGGATCACCGGCGCGTTTGAAAGCTGCGGATCGTTCAGGTTCCGCGCCATCGCCTGCTTCATAATCAACTGCTGGTACTCCAGGTTTGACCGTGACGCAACCAGTGCCTGCTGATCGCTTGCGACGGCAGCGTCTGAGTTCACCACGTCCAACGGCGCCAAAGTCCCAATCTGCAACTGCTTCCGGTTGTCCGACGCGAGTTGTGTGCTCTGCGCCAGCGCCCGCTCCTTCGCCTGTTCGTCTTCGTACGCGCTCACGAGGCCCCAGTAAATGTTCTCCACCTGGTTAACGGTGTAGAGAAGCTGTTGGCGAAATGCAGAATCGGTGATCCTGCGGTCATTTTTCGCCTGCACTACGAACCGGCCATTGATTCCCCAGCCAAATCCCTGCAGGAGATGCTGCGTCACTTGCGCCTTGAAACTCGAGTTCAGCAGCGGGCTGTAAGTGGCAAATGGATTGTCGGTCGTCACGCGCGAGTTGTCGAATCCTACGGTCAATGCCGTGCCGGTCACGAACCCCTGCTGATAATTGAAGTTGTAGGTTCCGGTGTCCGTCGTCAACTGCGATTTGCCGCCGCTGAACAGGGTGTTGCTCTGCGGCTGCTTCAGGTCTTCATATTGAAGAGTCCCGGTCAATATCGGGTCGCGAAACTCTGGCGCAGGGCCGCCACCATTTGTGCTCAGCACAAGACCTTGTGCGCCTGCTCCAGCTCCACCTGCGGCAGCCGATGTTCCACCCGGTCCGCCGCCCTGCGTCACCGTCATACCTGAGCCACCAATCGTGTTCGTTACAACGCCCGCTGGAGCGCCGCGCAAAGAGGCCCCCGCCTTGGCCCGCAAAAGGTCCGTATCGGCAATGTCGAGGTTAATCCGCGAGATCGCGATATCGTAGTTATTTTCCAGTGCCAGCATTACTGCATCGGAGAGGCTCAGATAGATTTTTCCGTCCCTGAGCAGCGCATCCAGATTTGGCGTATTTCCCAGCCTTGGCAGCGGCACATTGGTCGCCGTATAAGGCGCGATCGGATTCCAGAAATGGCTCTTCGGTTTTGAATAGTCGCGGGTTGTGCTGCGCAGAAAAAGCGGCTCCGTCGGTTTCGGCTGCGGCGCCTGCGGCAGACCGGGTTGGCCGGTTGTATCGTTCACCACTGCCTGCGGTGGCGCAGGAGCGGTCGGGTTCGTCTGCTGCGCCAGTGCCGGTTGCATATTCACGCTCATCAGCAGCAGTCCAATACTTGCTGCTGCCTGCATGTCCCTTAATCTCACGATTGGCTCTCCAACTCTTTCATTTCTTCACCGAAGCTGCACTGTTGCACAGGCAGTCCCTCCGGAGTCATCCAACTCTGAGCAACCCTTAATCCACAAGGCTGCAGCCGGTCGATTCTTTTTCTAATTCAGTTAAGACGCGCTGCAAATCCACACGATTCTTTAAAGAACGCTGCCGGCCTTCTTTAAGCGACCGGACCTAGCAGTAGTACGCAGTTATCCGCTGCTTCGTTCCCGGCAACTGCATCAAAATCTTTTGCATGGTTCAACTCGCCAAGTATACCAACCGCCTATTCCCAAAGAGCTATCCGTGATACCGTCGCAAAGAGCGGCCATGCCTCTCTGGAAAACCATCCTCAGTTACGACGGCACTCCCTTCTGCGGCTGGCAGATCCAGCCCGGTCTGCCCACGGTTCAGGGAACTCTTAGCCAGGCGATTTATCGCATCACCGGCAAATCCGTCCTGCCCCAAGGCTCAGGACGCACCGATGCTGGCGTCCACGCCCTCGCGCAGGTCGCTTCCTTTGCCCTCGATGCTCCCATCCCGCCGGCCAACTTTCATCGTGCCCTCAATCGCGCCCTTCCCCAAAGCATGCGCGTTCTCTCCATCGAGCATGCTCCGCCTAACTTTCACGCACGCCACAGCGTCCTTCGGAAAACCTATGAGTACCGCATTTATCCTACTGGCAGCATCTGTCCCCCAATGCTCGCTCCTTACGTCTGGGCCTGCCCCTTCGCGCTCGATCTGGCCAGGCTCCAGGAATCTGCCATCGCCATCCTCGGCACCCATGACTTTACCTCTTTCAGTGCCAGCGACCCCGATCTTACTACCCGCACGCTATTAATAGAGAAGGCTCAAATTGGGAACTCCGAACTTGAGTTTTCAGATTTGGCATCAAAGAACACCGTCAGTCCGGCAACTCGCACCATCTATCAATCTGCCTGGCACGAAGAAAATGGTCTCCTTATTTATCGAGTTACCGGGTCCGGTTTTCTTCATCACATGGTTCGCAATCTCGTCGGGACCTTTGTTGAGGCGGGCTGCGGCCGTATTCCGGCCGACTCGGTTCCCGCCATCCTCAACGCCCGCAATCGCTCCGCCGCCGGCCCTACCGCGCCAGCCCGCGGCCTCTTCCTCATGGAGGTGGAATACTAAATGTCCTCCACCGCCTCAGCACAGCAGAGGATTACGCGTCTTGCCAGCCTGACTGCCGTCCATCGCGCGTTCCACTGGCTCCATCTCCACCAGCCTCAGCTTCGGCAATGGCAGATCGAAATGATCCGCATTCCCGCGCCGCCTTTCGGTGAATCTGCTCGTGCGGCCTGGTTCCTCGACCGCTTCCGCCAACTCGGCCTTGCGAACGTCCACCTTGATGAAGAGGGCAACGCTCTTGCCGAGTTGACGCCGGCAACCGGCTCCCAACCAGACGCACCCTGCGTTCTGCTCTCTGCCCATCTGGACACAGTTTTCCCAGCTGGAACCATCTGCGAGCCTGTCGAAGCGGATTCCCGCATCTACGCACCTGGCATCTGCGACAACGCCGCTGGCCTGACTGCCCTGCTCGGTCTCGCCGCAGCCCTCCGCTATGCCCACATCGTGCCGCCCATTCCTATCGTCTTCGCCGCCAATGTAGGGGAAGAGGGCGAAGGCGACCTGCGTGGAATGCGTCACCTCTTCGAGCACGGTTCTTATCGCAACCGGATCGCTGCTTCGATCGCCTTGGAAGGCGGTGGGACCAATACTGTCGTTACCCGAGCCCTGGGTAGCCTGCGGTTGCGGCTCACCGTGACCGGCCCGGGAGGTCACTCGTGGATTGATGCCGGAGCACCCAACCCGATCTTCATCCTTAGCCGCATTCTTAATTCCATTGCCGATATCAAACTCCCCACTGACCCACTCACCACCCTCAATGTTGGCCAAATCTCCGGCGGCACGTCCATTAATTCCATTCCCGAATCGGCAATCGCTCTCCTCGACCTCCGCTCAACCGATCCTGCCCAGATTCTCACCACCGAAGCGGCCGTCCACCGGATTTGCGACAGTTTTCTGCCCACCTCCGCACTGCAAAGAACCGTTGCCGATCCGACAAATATCAGTGTCCAAACAATAGGCAACCGTCCCGCCGCTACCCTGCCCGACGACTCGCCTATTCTTCATACTTTGCGTGCCGTAGACCGCCACCTCAATCTCCGCACCGAAACGCGCCTCGGCTCCACTGATGCAAACATTCCCATTTCATTGGGTATTCCCGCCGTTGCTGTCGGTAGCGGAGGCAATGGCGGAGGCATCCATACTTTGCAGGAATGGTATGAGCCCACAGGCAGAGAAACCGCCCTTCGCCGAATTCTGCTCACGCTTCTAGACACCACCCGAACCGTCGCAGAACGTCACCCGAACTCATATCCTTCTGCTTCCTCACCTGAAGCAACGGGAATTTGAGCTCTGACCAAAGCCATTCCCTTGGGCGTGGCCATTACGGCTTCTTAGCGCTGCCAGTTCCTTATTCCGGACCTTTGGATTTCAATAGAACGGAGTTTCCCGGTAAGCTACAAAAAGTGAATACCTTAGAAATCACGTGCTTAGGTGACATGTTTCCATCGACGGGACGGCATTGCGCTCCCGCGAAAATGATATTCGGAAATCCGCCCACTGCTCCAAAAAGTCCTGATACACTTTTGCCTCTCCCTCACGTCTAAACAACCGTGAAGCACCTGAAGCCCCTCTAATAAGTCGGGTTACCACGGACCAGTTGTCTATACTCAAATTTTTCGCCCGCCGCTCCGGCTTGGCGTAACGGAACGTACGAAAAGAGGTCAGACTAAAACAATGGATATACGAAATAATCCTTCTCCGAGCCTGCTGGATCGCATGCGCACCCACCGTCTCACCACCACCTTTACACTTCTTGCGACACTTTCCATCGGCATTCTCGTTGGCTCCGTTCTTACCCGGAACGTAAGTGGTAAAGAAGCTAATGTCGACACTTCGGACGCGAAGCCGCTCACGATTCCTTCGCCCGTAACCCTCTCCAACGGCTTCTCTCAGATTGTTAAGCAGGTCAGTCCGGCCGTGGTTAACATTAATACTGAAGAGTTACCAAAGCAGCCCACCAATGCCCGGCGTGGACGGCGTGGCATGCAGGGGCCGCAAGATGGAAATAACGACGACCAGCAGAATGACATGCAAGACTTCTTCAACCGCTTCTTTGGCGGCCAGCCGGGTCAAGGTGACGACGGCGGTGGAATGATGGGCAATACGGAGCGCCGCGCGCTCGGCTCCGGATTTATCGTAGATCCCCGCGGTTACATCATCACCAATAATCACGTAGTTGATAAAGCAGACAAAATTTATGTCAAGCTCTCAACTGACCCTGAAGGTCCGGCAACCCCTGGACGGCCCGCACACGTTGTCGGCGTGGACAAGGAAACCGATATCGCCGTCATCAAAATAGACGCTGATAAGCCGCTTCCAACGATTAAGCTCGGCAACTCCGATGGCGCTCAGGTAGGCGATTGGGTACTCGCGATCGGCAGCCCATTTGCACTCTCCAAGACGGTTACCGCCGGCATCATCTCCGCCAAGGACCGTTCCGGTGAATCCATCAGCGAACCAAGTTCGAACGGTATCGCCAGCGGTCAGTTCCAGAACTTCATTCAGACTGATGCTGCGATCAACCCTGGAAACTCCGGTGGCCCGCTCGTAGATATGGCCGGTCAGGTTATCGGCATGAACACCGCGATCTACACTCAGTCCATGGGTTCGGAAGGCGTAGGCTTCGCGATGCCGTCGAATACCATCGCCAAGGTCTACAACGATCTCATCGGACCAGAACATAAGGTTGTTCGCGGTTCAATCGGTATCAGCTTCCAGCAGGGCGTCAGTTCAGCAGTCAACCGCATGTACGGATTCTCCAATGGAGTTATCGTCAGTTCCGTCACTCCCAATGGAGGCGCCGCAAAGGCCGGACTCCAGCCGGGCGATATCATCATTTCCATCGACGGGCGCGACATTAAAGGGGGCGACGACCTGGTTGAGGACATCTCCTCCAGACACATCGGATCTACAGTCAAACTCGGCTATGTCCGCAACGGAAAGAAAGATGTCGCCAGTGTCGTCATTGGCGACCGCGCCAAGACGTTTGCCGATCTGACCGGAGGCGAAGAGGATAATTCCTCGCCGCAAACATCCGATGCTGGAGAGACGACCCTTGGGATCACCGTCTCGGCAATTCCTCCGGCCATCGCTTCCCGAACGGGCATCAGCAAGGGAGTCATTATCACCAGCGTTCGTCCTGGCTCCTTCGCGGATGAGATCAATCTGGCCAAAGGCGAGATCATTACGGCGATCAACAAACAGCCTGTCACCGACGAAGCGAGCTATAGGGCCATCGTCTCCACCCTCAAATCCAAAGATGACGTAGTCTTCGTCGTCCACCTTCCAATGCAGAGAAACAGCGGTAACTCTTATGTAGGCGGAACATTGCCATAGAAACCGAATCGTCAGAAAGAGGGGTGCCGATCCCTGGCACCCCTCTTTCGCATCACAACTATTCCCGGAAAGAAACCGAAGCAGCGATATTTTTGATCTGGTCCGTCCACCAAAGTACTGTTCCGGGAGTATTATTCCTGTTGTGCAAGGGTTATTGTCGAGATACTCTGGTGAAATGCTGAATAAAAAGTGAATCTTTTATTCCATACTGAAGTTTGAGGTTTTGTTAATGAGGTTTAGTCAACTCGTCCTGTGCTCCGGGCTCATTTTTGCTACCGCCATTCCCGGCGTAGCTGTCATCCATGCGCGCCGTGGTCCCACCTCTCGCCACAAGGTTACGAGTCATCGCAGTCATAAACGCTCCAATGCTTCTGTAAAGCCGGTGGGGCAGCGCTCAATCGACGATAACCGTGCCGTCGAAATTCAAACCGCGCTGGTGAAATCAGGCTACCTCAGCAATCCTTCAGGGCATTGGGACAGCGATACATCGGCAGCAATGCAGAAATACCAGGCCGACCACGGTTGGCAGACCAAACTGGTCCCAGACTCCCGCGCCATTATTAAGCTGGGCCTCGGCCCTGATCGCGATGCCGAGAGAGCCGCCTCCTCCGCATCGACTCTCGGAACTTCGGAATCCGCTTCAGCATCTTTCGTCTCTCGGTAAATACTGATCAGTTTGCGGTCCAACCGTAAAAACGTAATCGCTCATATCCTCCCTGCTTACCGGAAGCGTTCCGGCCTTACCCGCAGTCCCACTCTCGAGCCAAAGTCTCAGCCAATAGTATTGATGTAATCGTACCAAGCGGGAGGCAAGTGGCCGCTTCTGTTCCAGAATCGCCGTTATCTTTCCTGCCAAAGTGTCCGTGTCTGAAGCCGCTTCAATCTTCACCTCGACACCATCGCACTGCAATAATCTTTCGGTCGCGGCCCTGAACTGGATTTCGCTTAAAATTCCACTCTCCACCTTTAGCTCTGTCATCTGTTCAAGCGCGAGCGAAGCCGAAGCATCGAGACCATCCTCGAAACCGAGGTACAGAATCCGCATTCCGGCGATCCGCAGAGGAAGCAAGCGAAATTTTTCAATGAAAATGTGAGGCATGACCAGCGCCATTGTCTCCGGGGAGAATCCTTCAGTTCCAAGCACGGGACAGTTCCACTGCATGCTCAAGCCACGCGTAATCTGGTCTGCGTCGAGGCCGCATTCACTGATCAGCCACTCGCCTATGCGTCCTGTGCCGTTCTGCTGTTGTGCTTGCAGGGCCTGACGCAGTTGCGGATGTGTAATCCACCCCTGCGCCAGCATCAGCAACCCCAAAGGAACACGGTGCCGGTGTGGAACTGTTTCGGCCTCGTTGCCGGCCGCTCGCCGCAAAGCCGCGCGAACCATCGCCAACACGCACCGGCCACTGCATCCCCATTGGTCCTGGAAAATCGGTCGGCGGCGATTTCTCCAGGGCATTTTCCAGCCGTTGGCGCAGTCGGCATTTCCACAAAGCGGCCGCTGGGTTTGCGTAAGCGATGCAGGCAGTCCAGTTCTATCAAGACCATAGGAAAATGGGGGTGAGGGCCTGTACTCTTCTTGCCACTTCAGAGATTCTTCTTTCCAGCTATTTTGGTCCTTCATTAGAAAAGGCATCGAATACTCTCCAGCCGCAGTTGCGGCGTCGCCACCTCCGTGACACGCAATGCGAAGTTGCCGCTTACAATCACGACTTCGCCGCGCGCCACGATGCGATCTCCAATGACCAGGTCCACAGGTTCGGATACATGTCGATCCAGCTCAAGAACATCACCTGGCCCAAGCTCCAGAATCTCTTTCAGTGGCAATTCCCGCGAGCCAAACTGCAGGGTTGCATCAAGCTCGATGTCATACAACATCGCCATCGCTTCCGTTTCCGTTATTTCACTTGCCCCCGTCGCCTTTTCCATAATCAGCTTTCCTCAGTTCACGCTCGTGGATACGACATTTGATTGCCTGTCCAAATCCTGTGCCAGGTGTTCACCAGCGACTGTTTTGTTGTCCTTTTCAATCTGTGCGCCCCGATGCTCTCCGATCCGCACAGGATGCGCCGGCCCGAAACACAATCCACCCACTCTCACTTCCGCAAGCGAGGTTCTGGGCAATGGCAATCGCAGGACCATGCCTGGCGCCAGTGTCGCCACATCAGTAGCGCGCAACCGCACCTGAGGAAACTGCAGCAATGCGCCCACTTTGGTTTCACCCATCAGATCTCTCATTCTTATCTGTGCGTCCTTCGATCGCTTACGCGGACGGTCCCCTTCCGCGATAAGCCGCCGCAGAATCGCATTGAGGACAACTGCCGGCAGACACAGATTTAAGACGCCCTGCGCTTCAGGCATTCTCGCCTCAAAGCTGACGCACAGAGTCCTTTCACCTGGAGTCAATATCCGCGCCACCGCTGCTTCGGTCTCCCGCTTTTCGAACACGAATTCGAGCCCGACCGGCTGCCATGCAAGATTCAATTCCTGCACGGCTACCTGGACTACCGAGGTCAAAATGGCTTCTTCGATGTCGGTCAGCTCTCGAATAGGCCATGCCTTCCCTACTCCGCCGAGAAGAACATCTACAATCGGCGATGCGATGGCCAACTCGATCTCCAGCAAACCAACCGCTCCCAGGGGCTCCAGGCGGAGCGAGCAGACATAAGTATGAATCGAGAGCCGCTCCAGAAATTCTTTGAACGGCAACTGCTCTCCTGCTACCAGCTTCACTCTCAACGGCGTCCGCAGCCAGGCACCGAGGGTATGCATCAGGTTGCGCGCAAACAGGTCATTGACTGTGCTGATCGCCCGCATCTGGTCGTTGCTGATCTGTCCTGCACGACTAAAATTGTATTTTTCCAGCGGGACGGATGCTTCATCCTCCGTAGCCTGCGCAGCATCAGCCCTGGCAGCCGCGAATAGTGCATCAATATCTCCCTGTTCAAGCTGCTTTCCCATGCAATATCGTCCTCACTCCTTATGTTTGAGCCGTAGCGGATTACCTGTTTTTGCTCGATGAATTGCGCCGCTTGTCCGGAAATTTGTCGCTCGGGCTGGAAGGCGCTCCTCCGCTGCGTAGACCCGCGAGAGCCGTCCGCAGGTGCAGCACCGCCGAGGAGTGAATTTGTGAGACCCGCGATTCCACAACACCGAGCGTCAATCCTATTTCCTTCATCGTCAGCTCTTCGTAGTAATAGAGAGTCAGAACCATCCGTTCTTTCTCCGGCAAATCTTCGATTGCATCCGCCAGCCGCTGCTTCATCTCGCCTTTCAGGCAGCGGAACAGTGGGTCCTCTTCTGGAGAACCTGGGATATACGCCAGCTCCTCATCGCCTGAATCTTCCGACCGCTCGACGTGGAGGCTTCCGATCTCAAGTCCCTTCAGATCGCCCAGCAATTGCTGATATTCAGCCAGAGACAACTCCATCTCTTTGGCAATCTCCTGCTCCGATGGCGCACGCCCAACTCTCTGCATGACCGAACGGATCGCCTCTTCGACCGCCCTTCCCTTTCTCCTCAATTCCCGGGGGCTCCAGTCGAGCGTGCGCAGGGAATCCAGGATGGCCCCGCGAATTCTGAATTGCGCGTAGCTCTTGAACTGCACTTTCTTGCTGTGGTCGAACTTCGAAAAAGCGTCGATCAACCCGACTACTCCTGCGGAGATAAGATCTTCCAGTTCCACATGCTGCGGAAGCCGCTCATGGATGCGTCGGGCAACGCACCGCACGGTGGGTAAATGCTCCATCAACATCAGATCGCGATCCACTGCAGTTTCACTTTCGAGCACTGCGCCTCCCGATTTGCCATCGCCTGTAAATGGCGTAAACAAGGCTGTGCCTGCTGGATTTTCCTCGCAAAGCAACTCGACGTTCGAAAATCCGTGTAAAACCTGTATCGGAACCGAACTCCCTGTGCCCATAATCTCCTCCGCATCCTGCATTGCGCTTCGCATCTTCAGTTTGCTCATCTGTCGTCCGCTATCAACCAACGGTTCCCATGCTTCGTACCCGAACTTCACTCGGTATCTCCGCCGGCGCTAGCACTGTCACCTTTGGAAGAAATGGCTCCAGCCAACGCCGCACGTGATAACGGGCCGGACTTGGACATAACAGCACGGGGAGTGCCACTGTAGAAGAGCCTCCGGTTAGGCGTTTCACAGAGTCCACCAACCGCCGGAGAAAATCCGTAGGCATGCTTCCAGTCTGACCACCATCTCCAAGCAGGAGCGCGCTCTTGGGATCGAACGTGTTTAACAGCTCCATTTCGAGCCGCTGTTCCAGCATCAGCACACGTAGACCTCCATCCGCATCGAGCAGCGGATGGATAAGGCCTCGTCCCAGGGACTGGCGGACACTCTCTACCAGGTGCACCACATTCTTCGAAGACTGCGCCGCTTCAACCAGATACTCAAGAATGGAGCCAAGATCGCGGATTGAAACCTGCTCGCGCAATAGCTGCTGCAGGACGCGCTGCACCTCTCCGAGCGACATCAGCTTCGGCACCAGTTCTTCGACCAGCTTTGGATAGCTCTCGTTCATGCTGTCCAGCAGCCGTTTCACCTCCTGGCGGCCCAATAATTCGTGCGCGTGTTTGCGAATCAGTTCGCCGAGGTGGGTCCCGATCACGGTCGTTTGATCGACAACCGAATATCCGGCAGCCAGCGCCTGCTCTTCCAGCCCGGGCTGTATCCATCGTGCCAATACGCCAAATGCCGGCTCCCTCGTCTCCACGCCGGGCAATACCCGCGCCTTCGGGTCTGCATTCACGGCCAGCAGACAATTCTGCTCGGTCTGCCAGCGTGCCACCTCGATGCCGCGGAGACTCACAACGTATTCGCGAGGCTTTAGCCGCAGATTGTCCGTAATATGAACCGGCGGAACGATGAAGCCTAGCTCCGTTGCCAGGTGCCGCCGCAGCGCACGAACGCGGTTCAACATTTGCCCGCCTTGCTTTTCATCCACCAGCGGAATCAGTTGAAAGCCAATCTCGAGCGTCAGCTCATCCATCTTCAGCAACGAAGCTAGATTTTCACTCTTCGATGCGTCAGCCGCTTTTGCTGCACTGCCGGCCACACTTCCGGCTTGAGCTTCCTCCGCCTGCATAAGTTCTTCGTCTTTCGCCGGCGGCAGCTTGCGCGCAATCAAACCTACGCCACCTGCCATCAATACGAATGACAACTTTGGCAATCCCGGGATCAGGGCCAAAGCGAGCAGAACCCCACATGCAATCCAGAGCGTGTTTCTCTTACAGAGCAACTGGGTTCCAAGCTCTGCATCCAGCGATCCCGATGACGACGCGCGGGTCAGCACGATGCCGCCAGCGATCGACACCAGCAGACTGGGAATCATCGTTACCAGCCCATCACCGACAGTGAGAATGGTGTAGGTCTTTACTGCCGTGGTTAGGTCCGTACCCTGCTGGAATACGCCAATCAGCAGTCCGGCGATGATATTGATTGCCGTAATCAGAATGGTCGCCATCGAGTCTCGCTGGTTAAACCGAGCCGCGCCGTCCATGGCGCCGTAGAACTCGGCCTCGCGCGCGATTGCCTGCCGGCGTTTCCTGGCTCCCTGTTCGTCTATCAAACCGGCGTTCATGTCGGCATCAATCGCCATCTGCTTGCCCGGCAAGGCATCGAGCGTAAAACGGGCCGTGACTTCGGCTGTCCTCACTGCACCATGGCTGACCACCAAAAATTGAATGGCGATGAGAGCAAGAAACAAGACGAAACCAACGACGTAGTTGCCGCCCACGACAAACTGCCCAAAAGCCTCGATCACGGAGCCTGCGGCGTGAGTTCCCTCATGGCCGTGTAGCAGGATTCTGCGGCTGGATGCCAGATTGAGCGATAGGCGGAACATGGTCAATAACAACAGCAGAGTCGGAAAAACGGAAAATTCTACCGCCCGCCTCACCTGCACTGCTGTAAGAAAAACGATGATGGAGGCCGTCATCGAAGTTACGAGCAGCAGATCCAACACAAAGCCCGGAACAGGAATGAGCATGACAAAGACCATGCTGATCGCCGCTACGGGCAGCAGCAAAGGCCGCATCTTCGCAAGCTCCCAATCACCACTTTTCCTCACTGCAATCCCGCTCACATTCCACCTCCAAACCCGCGCAGTCCAATCATTCCTGCCGTTCCGCGATGCTCCGCATGCTGCTGCGCTTGTTGTGCCTGCCGCTGCTGATGCTTCATCTTTTCTTCCACCTTCTGCCGATAGAGGAAGGCCAGAATTCCGGCTACAGCGGCATAAAGCTCAAAGGGAATGGCCTGTCCAGGCTCGACTGTGCGATAGAGGCTTCGCGCCAGGGGCGGGTTCTCAATAATCGGGATACCCGCCCACCGTGCCTCCTCGCGAATCTCCGCAGCAATCAAATCCCGCCCCTTCGCCAGCACCAACGGGGCCTGCATCGTCTCAAAGCTAAACTCCAGTGCCACGGCATAGTGCGTAGGATTCGTAATCACAACATTGGCCCGAGATATATCCGCCTTCACTTTCCGCCGGCGCATCGAACGCTGGATCTGCCGGATCTTTCCTTTGATCTGAGGATTTCCCATCGCCTCCTTCATCTCTTCCCGCATCTCCTGCTTGCTCATTTTGAGCCGCTCGTTCCAACTCCTCCACTCGATGGCGTAGTCCAGCGCAGACCACGCCAGTGTTATCCATGCCGCATCGAGCGCAAGCCCATAGGCAGCGGAAAACGTGGCCGGTAGACGCGCAAAGCTCATGACAGGCATCGGCAGCATCAGCGTCTTCAGCGCCCCCCATCCAAGCACGACCATTGCCGCAGCGGGGATTAGAGATTTCATCACTCGCGTCGCCGATTGCAGACTGAACACATGGCCAAGATTGGTCACGGGATTCAGCTTTGAGAACTTTGGCTCGAGCGCATTGGGGTGTATCTCAACTCCACCGACCTGGGCCACCCCCGCCATCAGAGCACCTATAAAACTCGCGGCCATAATCAGCCCTACCGGCAGCAGCGCCGGCTCAAGCATCTGTCGGATTGCTTCACTCCAGCGCTGCTCTCCATTGACTTCGGTCACTGCGGCGGAGCGCAGGCACTCTCGGTAAAGTTTTCCCCAGCTCGATACAAACCCATGCGCCATGAGTCCAAGCATCATTACGCCGCCCAGCATGGCTATGGCAGAGAGCAGCTCCCGACTGCGAACGATATCGCCCTTCTCTTTCGCTTTTTTCTTGCGCTGGGGAGTCGCCTGTTCTGTTCCCTTTTCGCTCATATCTTCATCAGCCTTGCTGCCGCGTCGAGAAGCGCATTGAAATGCTGCTCAATCCACCCCGGCCATACAGCCAAGCTCCCGATGAGCACCACGTACGACATGATCGTTTTCAGCGGAATGCTCATCACCATGGAAGGAAGCTGCGGCGACAGCCTGCCTATCAAAGCAATCGTCACCTCGACGGCGAGCGTAGCTGCGATCACCGGTGCAGCCAATTGCAAGCCTGCGAGAAAGATTCCGCCGGCCATCCCGGCCAGCGCTGCGCCTGTCTTCGCCTCGATGAAGGCTTGCCCCACAGGTACGAAACGAAAGCTCCGCACCATCGCTGCCAACAGACTTCGGTCCAATCCTGCCCCCATGATTACCAGCACGCCTAGCCAGCCAAGCATCTGGCCCAGCACCGGCGTTTCGATCATGGAGTTCGGGTCCATGAGATTGACCAACGAAAAACTGAACTGGATACCCAGCAGGGTTCCAGCAAACGTCAGCGCTTCATTCAGCAGCATCAGCGAGATCCCAAATACCAGGCCCACGCCAAGCTCGCCCAGTACTGCCCTTGTATCAAGCGTTGCCCTTGCGTTTGGCACCGCAGCCACTACAGGTGCCAGAAGAACTGTCATGGCGATGACAAATCCCACTTTAATTCGCGGCGCGATTGCCGCCGACGAGAAGAGCGGCGCAAACACCATCAGCCCGCTCAATCGAATCATTACCAGGACAGCGGCGGCCAGATACTGCGGCCAATTCTGTATCAACGTGCTCGCCTCAGCGCTCATGCGGCCTCTATCCCAGATACCTGTGGAAGTTGGTGAACATGCGCACAGTAAAGCCAACCAGCCGATGCACCATCCACGGCATGGTCGCCATCGTCACTACAAATACGATCACCAGACGAGGCACGGTCGTTAGCGTTTGTTCCTGCACGCTGGTCAGCGTCTGCAACAAGCTGACGGCAAGACTCACGACGCAGGCGGCCACGAGCAACGGAGCACTCAGCAGCATTGCCTCCATGAGCACTTGTCGCATCATCTCTACAATCTGATCCGGTCCCATCGCGGTCTCCAAGGCTAGAAGCTTTTAATCAACTGGTGCGCCAGCAGGTTCCATCCATCGACCATGACGAACAGCAATATCTTGAGCGGAGTCGAGATGACGACGGGCGGCAGTTGCATCATGCCAACCGACGTCGTTACGCTTGCAACAACCAGATCGACGAGTAGAAAGGGTAGAAACAACACCGCTCCAATCTGAAATCCGGCCTTCAACTCGCTTAGGATGTAGGCCGGAACGACAACCTGGATCGGCAGATCTTCCCGGGACTTCGGCCGCTCTGCTATGCCGGCGGCGGCAAATACCTCCAGGTCCTTATCCCGGGCGTATCGCAGCATGTATTGCTTCACGGGAACGAGCCCACGCTGCATCGCATCCATACCTGAGATCGCTCCCGCCTGATAAGGCGCGATCGCTACCTGCTCCACATTCTGTAACACCGGCTGCATCAGAAACCAGGTCATCATCAACGCCAGTCCCATCAATATCTGGTTTGACGGCGCTGTCTGGGTTCCTAAAGCCTGGCGCAAAAAGTGAAAGACCACCAGCAGGCGAACCATCGGTGTGATCGAAAGAAGCAATGCGGGCAGCAACGTCAGAAGCGTAAGGCCCAGCACAATGGACCATGGCACACTTCTGTTCGCCTCAATGGCCTGCGCTATGGAGTCCTTACCGCCAGGAGCCGGCGCAACCCTTGAAGCGACTTGCTGCTTCTTCCCGAACCTCTCTGCGAGACTACTCGTATGCTTACGAGACTCGCTGATGGGCCTGACAGATTCTGGCGTCTGCTTTACCCAGAACGACTCTGGCGCAACAAAGACGGCCAGCGCCCGCGGGCTTTGGATCTGCTGGGCATGAACGGCAGGCGACAGCAGCCCAAGCATGACCAGCACCAAAGTGGACCGCACCAGTCCTTGCGCTAAAAACATGTGTCTTCCAACTCTTTCATCGCGTTTTCCGGTGAAGCATCGCCTCGTACACCAACTATCGTCTGGACGGTGTCCGAACCGCCGCCGACCAGAAACAAGCGACCGGCACAACTCACGAGTGCGAGCTGCTTCTTGCCTCCTAGAGACAGGGTCTCTAACAAATGCATCTGTTTAGTTATGGAGCGCCGTTCGCTGCGCAATCTACGCATGCAGCCAAGGACCCATCCCACAAGTCCGCCCGGATCAGGTACAGTCCTCGTTCCACCTATGCGCGCCGCATTATGCAAAAGCTGCATTTTTCTTCCGCCTCATTTCCCGAGAAGTTTCGTATGTTTCATTCAAAGGCGCCGCTAGACCAGCCGAGTCAACCGAAGAGCAATTCGCTGCTCGACCACTTCGAACTCAGTCCAGCCCAGTTGCACGTTCCCAACCGCCAGCGGCACGTCCTCGGTATCCGATATGGAACTCTCGAACACCTGCCCTTCAGCCATTCCCAGCAGATCCCGCACGCTAAACTGGCCCAGCGGTATTCTTGCCGCCACCGTTATGGGCAGTCGCGACAACACAGGCCATGCCGGATGCTCCTCAATTCGCCTCATCCACGGTATTGCGGGACTGAGGGAAGGCATCTGCATTTCCGTTTCAACTCTCGCTATGTCTGGCGTCATCAATTCAGTTCTCGTCGCAGTTTCCATCGGCTGGTTCATCATGTATGTCTCCCAATTCTGGTTATCGCTGCACCAGAAAATCTGTAAAGAACAGCTCCGCAATCTTTAAATTTCCATTGTGTTCAGCCAAAGACTTCTTTAACTCGAGCTTGAGGCGCTCTTTCCCATCCGGAGCCAGCAGATCATCTGCTGTCTGCAGTCCAAGTACAGTCAGGACGGTATCGCGAATGGCCGCCATGGATTCATCGTTGCTTATGCCATCTTTTGTTGCGCTTTCCTTCGTGGACGGATTCACCACCTGCAGAACCAGAGAGAGGCGCAGATAGGAGCTTCCGCCATCACCCGAGAGGTTCACAAGAAGTGGATCGAGCACAATGGAATGAGTCCCGGCCATGGCCGCAGGCGCGGCACTCGCGGGAATCTTTCGGGTGATCAGGCGACCTGTCCGCACCAGGTAATAAAGGACCCCGCCGAATCCCAACGACGAGATGAATATCCCGACCAGAACGAAACTCAGCGCAAATTTAACCGAGAGCTTGGCCGATCCAGGGACGGCAGCGGCAAGAGAAGAGGAAGCAGAAGCGGTATCAGTAATCTGAGGAGATGCAGGCATGATGCATGGACATGCTGCACGTTAGTAACCACTCAGTGTTGTAGGAATATTAGCGAATTTTCAGGAGAATCCATGAAAGCACAATAAGCGGAGCTAGCTCAGGCTTTCTCCTGTACTAGCTCCGCTATCGCTCTCAAGCAATCTACCGAATCATCGAAAGCGTATCCTGTGTGACCGTATCGAATGTCGTTACGGTCTTTGAATTCGCCTCAAATGCGCGTTGGGCCACGATCAGATTGGCGAACTCAGTCGAAATATCGACATTCGACAGCTCAAGCGCGCTGTCTGTAATCGTTCCCCTGGAGCCCGTGCCCGCAACTCCAATATTTGCCTGTCCAGATGCCGCTGTCGTCATGTAGTTGTTGTTCCCGGTAACGGTCAGGCCCTGATTATTTGCCACCGTCGCCACCGCCACCTGACCAACAGTTTGCTTTTGGCCATTGCTGTAGGTTGCTGTGATGATTCCGCTGGAATCAACGCCAAACCCGTTATATACGCCGCTGGTAAACCCGTCCTGCTTGCTCGCGCTAGCAGCAGAGGCCGCTGTGGTCTGTGAGATCGAAGGATTACCGCTGGAATCATCAAGGTTCCAGTCGAAGCTTAGGTCACTTGCTCCATTTGGCAATCCGGGAAATGCGATACCGCTTAGAGTGCCGGTTGGAGACACTAGTTTGCCGGTCGAATCGAATGTCATTGTTCCCGTGTTATTGACTGCGGTGCCGGTAAAATCGCCAGGAGGCAGAGATACGTTGTAATCCCAGGTATTTGCCGCTGTTTTGGTAAACGACATTGTGAGCTGATGGGTCTGTCCAAGCGAGTCGTACACCTGCACCGGAGTGGAAAACATTGTTCCTACGGTTGCGCCCGCATTCAGATTTGCCGTCACGGAAAAGCCCTGCGTCGCTTTCGCCGACTCCGTCGATCCAGTCGGCAGCCTCAATGGTCCCAGCGAACTGCCGCCACTGATAACGCCATTCACGGCGTTATAGCCCATCACATTCTCGCCTTCCGTGGTTATCAGGTTGCCGTTCGAATCAAGCTGGAAGTCTCCGGCCCGGGTCAACGACTGCACCCCGTTTTGCTGGACGACGAAGAATCCGTCTCCGCTGAGAGCCATGTCTTTAGCATCGCCCGTCGGATTAATACTTCCTTGAAGATAGCTCGTGGACGTACTCGACACCTTTGTGCCTACGCCAACCTGCAGCGCATCGTTTGCGCCATTTTCGCCGATCTGCTGATAAAAGAGATCTTCGAAGTTGGTCGTCTGCTTTTTGAAAGCCGTGGTGTTGAGATTTGCAAGATTATTGCCAATCGTATTCAGCGCCACTGAATCTGCGCTCAAGCCGCTTAGTGCAGTTGAAAATGATCCCATCGTCTTTTCTCCTCACTTACTCTGATTTAATTCTTCTTGATATTTCGGTCCGCAGGCTCTGATCGCGTTTAGCTCTCTGCACCCGAAACAGGGGCTGTAAGCGACGTCAGGTTCTGATTGATAGAAATCAATTGCTGCAGGCTGTTTACCCCCACCAACTGCTGTATGTAGGAATTTGGGTCTGTTGGCTGGGTCGGATCCTGGTTCTTCAACTCAGTAACCAGCAAGGTGAGAAAGTCGCCAGAGGTAATCGTCGTCCCATCCGTTGCAGAAGTGCTGCCCGAGGTTGAACCGCCTGTTCCCGAAACATCCTTTGCTGTCGCTTGCGAAGCCGCTCGCGGTGCCAAAGCAGAAGCCACGCTGGCCGCCGCCGATCCTGCTCCAGTAATTTCATTCATCTGGACCACTCATCTTCCTCTCTGGGTTGGTAATCATTGATTGACTCGAATCCGGTCGGGGTTCAGGCCCTTACGCTTAACCAGTTTCCTCCGCTTGAATATGGGAACGATGAAAACAGCTCGTCACCTCTCGACTCGCTTATGCTAGAAATTCTGGGCTGCTCCAACCGGCCTAGCGCCGTGCTCGATGCATTCTGTCGATTTTCCCCTCCCTGGTTTCCGCTTTGTCGGGACTGTTCCCGTCCATCGTTATTCATCCCTCCAGCAAACGCCCGAGGGTCAGATACGGTTGCCGGTGTCGGCTGAATAATTACCCGATTCACGGCAATATGTTCACTCTGCAAATAAGCAGTCAATGACGGGAGTTCCTTATGCAAAATGTCCTGCCCTGAAGACGAAGCTGTCGATAGAGAAGCATTCACGCCGCCTCCATCCGCCATCTCCGCACGAATCTTCAGCCATCCGCGTGATCCATCTACGACTCCTACCTCCAGCGTTGCGGGAGTCGCCTGCAACGTCTTATGTGCCGCATCCATCGGCGGCAATGTGTCCATGGTGTTCGATCCGGGTGGCATTCCGGCTCCAGTATGCACATCCTGCGGATGCATACTGTCTCCTGTACTATGCGGCCCCGCAACGGCGACGTGAACGGATTTATTGTTCCCCCACTCCCCGCCGATCCGCGCCACATCCACAGTTGCAATCGCCGGGACAGAACTTTGAGATTTGCTATTGGGCTTGTCATCTGGAATAGCAGGAGATGCTCCCGGCTTCGATGCCTCAGTAGATAACTTTTTCGACGCAGACTCATCAAGCGAAGCGGAATTGGACGGCTTCGCTCCGCCATCATTGCAAGTACCTTGAGCTATCGCCTTTTTGCCTGGCTTGTGTTCTGTCTCTCCAATCAGACCAATTCGAGAGTTTGGGGCAACCGATGCAGCCGACGAGGGAGCACCATCCACCTGCGGTGCAATCGCGCCAGATTGCGTTCCATCCGCTAGAGGTGCAATGACAGGAATCCCAGTCGCGACCAGCGTCTGGACATCCACCTTCTTCCCTGAAGATTCGGAGATTTTCTCCGTCTTTTCTCTCTTCGCGGTCCCTTCTGATTTCAGGGAGATATCGCGAGGCTTGATCGTCTTCATGGAGAGATCATCTTGCTTATCGTCTGGGACGATAATCTGTTTATCATTCTGGACGGATGATATCTCCGTACAGGGCTGAGCCGATGGGTCACGAACCTTTGCAACATCTGCTTGTGATGCGATCGCTTCAGCGGTAACGTCTGCATTCTCCTCAACCGCAGTCTTGGACGAGGAATCCAAAGCAAGAGCCTCCGTCGTATCGGATACAGCTTGCGCGTCTGAGCTTTCCATCGGGATAGCAGCAGGTTTAAGAGCTTTGTGATTCCCATGGGTCAATAAGCTACTCGCCTCGGCCAGTTTCGCCTTTAATTTTTCCAGAGCATTTGCAGTCACCTGTGCATCAGCCAAAGCAGATAAGTTATTCTTAGCAACTCCATTTGCCGGATTCGTACTAACATTTGCCTGTGCCTTCACATCTGATCCGGTCAAAAGGGCTGTTGCCTCCACACTCTTCATCAGAATGCCAGCTTTAGCATCTGCCTCGTCCGCCAGCACTTCGTTTTCAGCGACCTTCGGCTGCGCCTCGATGATCTGCGCGGCACTTTCATCGAAGCTCTGCGCAAACGACATGTCTGGGGTACCAGCCTGACTGGAAGAGATCTGGCCTGCATTCACCAGATCGGCTCCAAGTGACATTAAAATCGTCGCTGCAGTTTGCATGTCGCTCTCTTTCCGGGCTGGATATCTGCACTTCAGCTGCCAAAGAAGTCGCCCGTGAGATTAGGATTTATTCATCTCAGCAGGCGCTCGCAGGTCATCTCGCGCATCTGTCCATCTCCGCCGGGCAAGATATCGATCATCCAGTGCTGCCTGCGTCCTTCGTCCTTCTTCGATTTCTTTCTTTGCCATCGCGTGATCAGCCACATGCCTCATCTGCTCACTTTGCAAACGGCTTGCAAGATATTGCTTTTTGGCTTCATCGCTCAGAATCTGGCGCTCACGACGAACCTGCTGTAAGCGTTGCTGCTTCCATTCCGCGATCTCCTGGCGCAACTTCGCTGTTGTCCAGTTCACGCGATCACCTGAGACGAGTGCGTCTCGAGAATCAATATGAGATGAGTGCACGACAGCCTGCTGGAATCCAAGCGCCTGCTCGGCTTCCTGAACCGCTGCCGACCTTCTTTGCAGTTCTGCAGATTGCAGTTCTTCGATGCTCCCATACAACGACGCAAGCCTACGCAACACCTCCAATCGGGATCGCATCCGCTAGAGCTCCATCGCATTCAGTCGCGCTATGGCGTTCTCCAGGGTCACGCGTTCGTCGCTTCCCTGTTCAAGAAATCCTCGTAACACAGGCATCGCTCGCATCGCGCGGTCCAACTCTTCGTCTGTGCCTGCCTTATATGCGCCAATACGGATTAAGTCTTCCGACCGTGCGTGGGCGGCCAGTAGTCTCCGCGCCTTCGCTGCCTGTGCTCTATGCTCCGGAGTGGCCACTGCCGGCATTAACCGGCTCAGAGAATCCAGAACATTCACTGGCGGATACCATCCTTCTGCCGCTAGTGACCGGGAAAGCACTACGTGGCCGTCGAGAAACGACCGCACTGCATCCACCACCGGGTCCTGCTGGTCGTCCCCTTCCATCAGCACGGTATAAAACGCGGTAATGCTGCCGTTCTGAAAATTTCCTCCGCGCTCTACCAGTTTCGCCAGCCGTGTAAATACTGATGGCGTATACCCTTTACTGGCTGGGGGCTCTCCGGCTGCCAGCCCGACCTCCCGTGCTGCCATTGCATATCGCGTCAACGAGTCCAACACCAACAGTACATGCCTGCCTCGTGCAGCATAAAATTCAGCAACTGCCGTCGCCGCCATCGCCGCCCTCATCCTCAGCAAAGGGCTCTGGTCCGAGGTGGATACCAGTACGATTGAGCGTTTACGCCCTTCTTCTCCTAAAGAGTCCTCAAGAAATTCGCGCACCTCCCGCCCACGTTCACCTACCAGGCCGACGACCGTGAGATCTGCCGCCGTATTGCGCGTCATCATTCCTATCAACGTGCTTTTGCCTACACCCGACCCACCAAAAATTCCAAGCCTCTGCCCGCGTCCTACGGTCAGCATTCCATCCAGGACACGCAACCCTGTCTGCAACGGCTCCTTGATGGCTTTCCTCTCCATCGGATGCGGCACTGCCCCATCCAGCGGCCATATCTCAGTCGCGCGTGGAGCAGGTAGCCCATCCAGCGGAGCGCCGAGCGCATTAAGGAGCCGGCCCTCCATCTCTTCTCCAACCGCAATGCCAGGAGTCGTTCCCATCGCCATCACGGTATCGCCGTAGCGGATTCCCTGGGTGGCCTCGAGGGGCATTGCCAACACGTGCCGCCCGCGAAAGCCGATCACCTCTGCGCGATGGCGGTGCCCCTCTCCGTCCATAATCTCGCAACATTCACCCACCGAACACAGCGGCCCTTCCGTCTCGACCGTTTGTCCATTCGCCTCCACCACACGCCCACTCCATCGCCAGAACGGGCGGGCAGCCAACCGCGTGAAATACGGAGCAAGCCTTTCTTGCGCAGCTTGCATATCGGAGATCATGCCGGCCTCTGCTGGAGCAGGTCGAAGAATCCCTTTTCAATCTCTTCCAGTTGAGCGCTCACCCCCAACTCCACTCTTCCAACATTCGTTTCGAGAATGCACTCGCCTATCTCCAATCGCTCATCGCCCACCAATTGAAGTTCAGATTTTTCCTCCGTCGTAAATACTTCCTTCCAACTCTCTAGCTCGACAGAAGGCACACGCAAGGTGGTGGTGCTCTTGTCCGCAACCTTTTCCAACGCAACTCGCACCGTAGCGGACAAGAGTAGAGGATCGAGTCTCGCTTCACGATGCAAGATCCGCGCAGCGATGGCCAGAGCCAGCTTCACCACCTCCGCTTCAATACCGGCGAAATAACGCGCACGCTCCTTCCCAAACTCTTCACAAACGTACTTGACCTGGACGCGCTCTATCGCGACTCGCTCTTCCAGTTCTTCCTCCCACTCTCGCCGCGCCTCCATTCTTGCCTCAGCTTTCGCGGCTTCTAGCTGTGCTGAATGCTGCTGTGCCTGGAACCTGAGTTGATGTTCCAGGTCTGTGACCTGTTCTTGTTGTCGATTCTCCATCGAGTCCGGCATGAAAACCGCATCTTCATCTCGTGCCGGTTCCGTTTCGGGTCTATCCAATACAACGAACTCTAATCGCGATACCTTGCGTTCGCGCGCGTCGTTCAGCAGCCTCATCGGAAACCCAGGCAAGCTGCTATCTGCATTTACATACTCAGACGGTGAGATCATCATCCATCTCCATCTTCAAGATCATCCGGCCTTCGCTCTCAAGCTGCCTTGCCAACGTCAACAACTCCTGCTGCGCATGGTTCACTTCTTTCAAGCGAACTGGCCCCATGACCTCCATGTCTTCCTTCAGCATCTCCACGGCGCGAGAGCTCATCGCCTTGAAGATGTGAGATTTCACATTGTCGCGGCCACCCTTCAATGCCAGCGCCAGAACCTTCTTATCCGCCGCCGCAACAAATTCGCGGATGCTCTCCGATGGAACAGTGACTAAATCTTCAAACGTAAACATCAGGTTTCTGATTCCGATGGCAAGCTGAGGTTCATCGTGCTCAATCTCCTCCAGAATCCCTTTGCTCTCTATCTGGTCCACCCGGTTCAGCAATTCTGCCACCGCTTTGAAACCTGAATACGATTTCCTGCCGCCCGATCCCATCCCTTCCATCCTCTGATGCAGCACCCACGCAACCTTTTGCGCCATCTCCGGCGAGAATTGCCGCATCTCCGCCAGTCGCCGCACCACATCCACTCGCATCTGCCCATGCAGGCTCATCAACACGGCCGACCCTCGCTTGGCATCAAGATGCGCCAGTACCAGCGCAATCGTCTGCGGATGCTCATTCTCCAGAAACTTGCTCAGATGTTGTGGGTCCATCTTCTGCAGCATCGCCATATCGCCATGGGTGCGTTCGCGAATCTTTCTGACTTGCGCGAGCAGGTCTTCGGCTTTGCCCGGTCCAAATGCCTCGGTCAGCAACTTGAGCGCATACTCCGGTCCGCCACGAACCATGTATTGCTGCGTCTCCAGCAATCCATAGAACTCGGTCATGACCTGCGTAAGCTGCTGGGCCGGAATTTCGCCAAGGCGCGTAATCTCCTCTGTGACCCTCCGGACATCCGCCTCGGACAAGCTCAAAAACAAGGTCTTGGCCAACTCATCCCCAAGCGCCACCATGAGAATCGCCGCCTTGCGCAATCCCGGAAGCTCTGCTGGCGCAAAACCGGCTTCGGCCGGCAACATCATAGAAGTATGCCGTACCGACTCGGGCTCTCTCATCTGGCCCCCTGCACTCATCAGTCACTCTCCTCTGATGATCCAATCCATGCCTCAAGCAACCGCGTGCTCTGCGCGGGCTCCCGGCGAATATGCTCCGAGACATGATCAAAGATGCCCTGCTGTTGCTGTTGAGCCCTGCTTTTGATGCGGATCGGAATTAGCGGTTCATCTTCCATCCGGGCCTCGGGCCTCCAGTCGGATTCAGTTCCCAACATCTGGTTCTGTTGATCTGCGAAAGTCCTCATTCCGTTCGCTCCTGCGGTTAGCAGTACAGGTTCACGCAATGTAGCCGTTACCTGCCGCGCCACCGGGCGGAGCACAAAAAACACTAGTAACAGACCGCAGATTCCGATCATGACCATTCGCATCATTCCTGGTTGCGAGACCGCAAACGCGCGCGCAGTCTCGATTGCCCTGTCCATTGGCGGCGGCTTCAGCTCCGGAGCATTTGTACTAAAGCTGATGTTTTCCATCACCACCTGATCTCCGCGCCGCAGGTCGAAACCAACCGCCGCCTGCGCCAGCTGCTCCAACTGGCGCATCTCTGTAGAACTTCTGGGCTTCCAGACTGTATGCTGCAGTTTGCCCGCGCCTTCCACTATGGCTCGATCATTCACCACTACCGCTGCTGTCACTCGACGGATTCGTCCCGGTCCTTCTTCCGAATGCAACAGGTGTTTCGTTACTCCATACGTCCCGTTCTCTTCCTGAATACTCTGATCTCTTCCATTACCCTGCTGCGGATAAACCGGAAGCGCCTGTTTCTGCAGCAGCGGCGGAGTCCCTGGAGCGGCAGCAGCTTGAGACCCAGCCACAGCACCCGCCGGAGCACCCGCGGGTGAATTGCTCGCTGTTCCCGGAACTCCCGAAGGTTTAACTGGCATCGCCGAGACCTGCTCCCTCTTCTGCATGGATAGAGTCGCCGTTTGGCTCGGATCATAGACTTCATCGGTGCGCTCTTCGCTGCCCTGGTCGTAACTCACATTAACGGTCGCGCGTACGTTATCGCGTCCGGCAAGCGGCTCAAGCATCGCCACCAGCTTCGCCTCCAACAACTGTTCTTCCTCATCTTTGCCTGCATTATTCGATCTTGGCTTGAGATTCGCCCGGCCATCTGCATCTACCAGAGTCACGTCATCCGGACTCAGGTTCTCGACAGCCCCTGCGACCAGGCTCCGAATGGCATCTGCTTGCTCCGGATCGACTGTCGGCCGCCTCAACTTCAAAACCACGGACGCTTTCGCGACCTTCTCTTCCGAAAGGAACAGGCTCTGTTGCGGCAGTACCAGATGCACCCGCGCAGACCGCACGACCCCCAAAGTTTCAATGGTGTGCTCCAGTTCGCCTTCGAGAGCCCTTTGATAGTTCACCCGTTCATCAAACTCGCTCCCAACCCAGTTCGGCTTGTCGAACAATTCAAAGCCAAGCCGTCCGGACTGCGGCATGCCCTTTGCCGCGACTTCCATCCGCGCCTTATCCAATAGGTCAGCAGGCACTTCCACGCCCGACTCATCGGGCGTTACCTGGTAATTAATTCCCGCTGCAGCAAGCTCCTGGGATACCTGTTGCACGTCCTTTCTATCCAGTCCACTGAACAGCACTCGCCAATCCGGACGCTGCGCAAACCACATCATCGCGATACAAGCGGCGGCCAGAAATGCAGCAGAGGAAATCAGCCATGTGCGTTTTCCCGCCGGCAGCACCAGAAATCGCTGCTGCATCGACTTGGCTGCCGCCATCGCCTTTTCGGCAAGCCCATCCGCTCCATCGCCGGCGCGCTGCTCAATTTTTTCGAGCCCTGTTCGTTCCGTCTCCACCATCTCGCCTCAGCATTCCCTCGATCTCATCTAGAACTGCATGCCCATCATCTGCTGATATGCCGCCACGGCTTTGTTGCGCACCTGCAGCGCCAGTTCAAATGCCATGTCCGCCTTCTGGGTTGCGATCATTGCGTCGTGAATCTCGACTCCCTGACCGTTCAACAATCCTGTGACCGCCTGGGATGCCTTTTTGTCCAGTTCGCTCGTCTGCTGCACCAGATTTTGAAAGACTCCGGCAAAAGGCGTACTGGTGCTCTTCGCCGCTGTGCCCGCCGAAATATTAAAAGCATCTGTCGGCCCGGTTGCACCCTGAATCCCCTTCATCACCCCTGCAATTGTTCCGGCGTCCATCATTTCTCAGCTCTCTTTCGTCTTCTCTACTTCAAAATATCCAGTGAAGATGCGACCATGTTCTTCTCTGCCTGAACCGCCGAAGCATTCATCCCGTAAGAGCGTGTAGCTCCCATCAGGTCCGTCATCTCCGTCAAAGGATTGATATCCGGATAGGCCACGAATCCGTCCGGCCCCGCGTCCGGATGTTGCGGATCGTATCTACGCAAAGGAGCGCTCTCATCCGCGATCACTCCCTTGACCGCCACTCCGCCCGGCGCTCCATTCGCCGCCGTCAAGCCACTGGAAAAGCCGGTAGACAATCCATCATCAAAACCATTGCCGAAGCCACCGTTCATCTGGCTCATCAACGAGTGTTGAAAACTCCCATCGCCCTCCGCCTCGAAGACCACATGATGCCTCTGATACGGACCGCCTTCCGGCGTTCGCGTCGTCTCCGCATTCGCCATATTGGAGGCAACCACTTCGGCCCGTACCCGTTCGGCCCGTAACGCCGAAGCGCTGATGTCCATTACCCCAAACAGATTCATCGCCTATTTCGCCTCCGCATGAATCGCATCCATCACGTTCGTGAATTGCTGCTTTAGCAGTTCCACGCCAATCCGAAACTGCAACTGCGATTTCGCCAACTGCATTCCCTCGCGATCCATCGAAACGTTGTTCCCATCCGGTCGCGATACCAGACCATCGACCTCCTGGGTTGTCACCGCCGAGCCAAGGTCTGGGCCCGCATCGCCATTCATCTGCTTCATAAATTCCTGCTCAAAATTGAAGCCCTCAGTCCTATACCCAGGCGTGTCGATATTGGCCATATTGCTTGCCGTCAGCTTCATCTGTTCGCTGGTCAGGTCCAGATAGCGGTTCAGCGCATCGGCCAGCGGAGTAGTCACTTCCATGCTCGTCACCTCCACGCAATTACCAATGCACTCCGGCCTCCAAACGAAAGCGCCCTCGGATGAGAGCGCTCTTATTTATCGGCAGCCCACTATTTTCCTTGAGCATTATTCCCGTGTTGCCCGCCGGTAGCGTATCTCATCCATGCTGATCTCCAGCTTGTTGCCCGCGAGAATCGCGCCCCGTTCCAGCACATGCATCAACTCCCGCACATTGCCCGGCCAGTGATGCTCATGCAATTTAGCCTCCGCCTCCGGAGATAATCGCTTGCGTGGCATATCCCTGGCCATCTGCTCCATAAAATGTTCCACCAGCAGCTTCAGGTCCTCCATCCGCGTTCGCAGCGCCGGAACCTCTACCGGAAATACCGCGAGACGGTGATAGAGATCCAGTCGGAAGGTGCGCTCCTCTGATCTTTGTTGCAAAGGCTGATGCGTCGCTGCGATCACCCGCACATCCACACGCAGCGTCTCGTTATCACCTATGCGCTGCAATTCGCCGCACTCCAAAAAGCGCAGCATCTTCGCCTGCAAAGGCAACGGCATCTCGCCAATCTCATCCAGAAATAGCGTTCCTCCATGCGCAGCCTCTATCCGCCCGGTTCGCGACTGCACCGCACCCGTGAATGCTCCGCGAGCATGCCCGAACAGCTCCGCTTCCAGCAAGGCCTCTGGAATCGCAGCACAATTAAGCACCACAAACGGCTTCTCTGCCCGGTTGCTTAGCCGATGAATCGCCCGCGCTACGACCTCCTTCCCTGTCCCGGTCTCACCTTCAATCAGCACCGTCGTCGACCGTGGCGCGACCAGCCGAATCAATCGCGCCAGCTCCCGCATCGGCTCACTCGCCCCCACCATTTCGGGCAAAAACCTGCCGTCCTGTGGTGCGCTTTCTGGGACACTGCTCTCCGGACTGGCAGACTGCTGCCTCCCCAGCAGGACCGCGAGCGCTCGCTTCGCAGCCTCGCGATCAAACTCCTTTGCAGGAGAGGCGATCCTGGAAGCCACATCGGGAATACTCGCCGGAGCAGACTTCCATGCTGCCGTATCATTCAGCGGAGTATCCTGCGCCTCTCGCAACGCGTGGAGCAGCTCGTGCCTCCTCGGGCTTCGCGCTCCACCATCGACGCCGCCATCTAGTCGCAGCATCTCCATCGCGGGATACATCATCCGAACCTGGCCGGCAAACTCGCCTACCTCCAGATCCGGAAGCCAGCTATCTACCAGCAGAGCTTCCGGTGGCGCCTCTTCCAACTGGGCCATCGCCGCCGCTCCGCCAGTCGCCTCGCGAACCTGCCACCGCAATCCAGTCAGCGATCGCCGCAGCCTCTGTCGCAAACCCGCATCCGCACTCGCCAGCACAACGGTCCTCAGCGCCGCCGCATCCATAGCCCCTGCCCCTATTAACGTTTCGCGTCCTACGCTCATCCGATCCTCCCTGTTCTCTCCTGCTCGTCCCGATCCATCTGTAATGTGTGCTGTAACATCTCACGCATCAATCCAACCTCCAGATTCACCCGTGTGCACTCCGCCAGAGCATCCGCAATCGCCTCTCGCATGCTATCCAAATCTCCGACAAGCTTTCCCATTGCGAGCCTGCATTGCAGTACGGTTAATGGCTGGCACAGTCCATGCAGAGCATCATTCATCCGCTCCGCCAGGGTCTCCTTGTCCTGCTCTGCCGCGCTACGCACTGGCAAACACCGCGCGCCGGGAATGCTCCCCTATCCGCAGCGCTGCCGTATTGATGCTGCCCATGCGATACCCTTCCCCCCGTACTGTCTCAATCACGGAGTAGCCAATATCGCCATACATACTTTCCCCGCCGAGTTTCTTTCGCAGGTAATTGATATAGACATCCACCACATTGGTCCCCGCATCCGGCGACATGTGCCAGACCTCCCGCAACAGTTCACTCCGGCTGCAGCAGCGCCCCCGGCGCAACATCAGGAACTCCAGTAAATTGAATTCCTTCACCGTTAATTCCACTTCTCTTCCAGTCCGCATCACCGAACGGTCCATGCGGTTCAGCTCGACCTCGCCAAACCGCAGCACAGGATCTGCAAACTGCTCTCTTCGGCGTAACAATGCGCGGCACCGCGCCCTCAGCTCATGAAAGCTGAACGGCTTCAAAAGACAGTCATCCGCCCCCAGGTTCAGACACTTGATGCGCTCTTCCAGATCACTTCGTCCGGTCAGTACCAGCACAGCCATTTCGTTGAATCGGCCCTGCATCTCGGCTAATACTTCCGTCCCGTCCTTCCGGGGTAGACTCAAGTCCAGCAACATCAGGTCAGGCCGGTGCTCCTCCGCATAGGCCAACGCAGCCTCGCCGTCGCCTACCAGGACCACATCATGTCCTTCGAGCTTCATCCCCTTCTGCAGAAAAGATCCCAAGGCCGCATCATCTTCAACAATCAATACTTGCATCAGTTTTTACCTCCAGCTTCCGATTGCAAATCTCTAACAACGTGTAACTACCTTGGTCGATTCCCGGGAGTGTTACAACTCTTATGTGCAGTTTTTTGCATCGCTAATTTCAAAATGGGAATTGCTATGTTTTTTCTTCTACAAACGCTAATGTTCAAAGAAGAAGCAAAAAGGGGATTGCAATTCGCTTTTTATTCGCTACAATCTCCGCATGGCTATCACACGGCGGCAAAAAGAAGTCATCGATTTCCTCTCCAGCTTCACGCAAAAAAATGGCTACTCTCCTTCTTACGAGGAAATCGCAAGCGGTCTCGGACTCAGTTCTCTTGCCACCGTGCATAAGCACGTCACCAATCTGCAGAACAAAGGCCTTCTGCAGCGCGCTCATAATCGCAGCCGTTCCATTGATATCCTCCCGGCCCGCAGCGGCAAAAAGGGTTCCGACCGCCTTCCGCTTCTTGGCCGCATCGCCGCAGGTCAACCTGTCGAAGCAATCGAAACCGCCGAGAGCATCTCTCTCAATGACATCATCGGGAACCGCGAGGTCTTCGCGCTCGAGGTACGAGGCGATTCCATGCGCGACGAGCACATCGTCTCCGGTGACTACGTACTGGTCGAGCGCACACGGAACGCGCGCGAAGGAGAGATCATCGTTGCCCTGGTCGACGGCACCGACGCTACGCTCAAGCGTTTCTATCGCGAAGGCAACATGATCCGCCTTCAGCCCTCTAACACCGAGATGCCTCCTATCTACGCCCCGGCCGCGAATGTCACCATTCAGGGCAAAGTGCTCGGCGTGCTCCGCAAATACGCGTAGTCATAGCTCGCGGAGAAATGGGGCACTCTCCTATGAGAATCGCCCGACAAACTTTTTCCGGCCAGAACGGAACGAACTCATCCCATTCTGCGTAAACTCACTCCGAGGCGTTTCATATTCGTTCGACTGCAGCACTCGGAGCGGCCAACGTGGCGATACAGCGCAAAAACAGACGTAAACTCTGGATTTGGAGCAGCATCCTTGTCCTGATCGTCGTGGTTATCCTCGGCGTTACCATAGCAGCCAGCGGCAACGATACAAAATTCGATCCGTCGCAGCTAGCCAAGGTAGAGCGCGGAGATATCGCTCGTTCCGTCGTCGCCACGGGCAAAGTTCAACCTATTACGAAGGTTGAGGTTAAATCGAAGGCCAGCGGCATCGTTACCAAGCTCTATGTGGACATCAATGCCCACGTCCATCAAGGGCAGGTTCTCGCACAGCTCGATCAGCAGGAGATTCTCGATCAAGTCGCTGCTCAGAAGGCCCAGCTTGCCGCCGCCGTCTCGAATTCCCGCGCCGCTGCCGCCGCCATCGAATACGACAAAGTCAATGCCGAAGCTCCTGATCTGCCCATGTACAAAAACACGTATGAGCGCGCTCTGCAGATGTCGAAAGTAGGCGTGGTCTCCAGACAATCACTGGATGATGCTCATCAGAAATATCTTGCGGCCGGCAATACCCGCGACAAAGCCGTCGCCCAGATCACCGTTGACAACTCCAAGCTGCGCCAGGCCCAGGCCCAGGTAGCCGAAGCAGAGGCCTCGCTGAGGCAGCTCGAAGAGCAGCTCAGCTACACCATCATTACCTCGCCTATGGATGGTCTGGTTCTCTCCCGCGATGTTGAAGTAGGCGACGCTGTCAGCTCTATTCTTGTCCTTGGCTCCACAGCCACTCTTGTCATGACCATTGGCGACACCACCCAGGTTTACGTTCAGGGCAAGGTCGATGAATCCGACATTGGCAAGGTCTATCTTGGCCAGGCTGCCCGAATTAAAGTTGAATCCTTCAAGGACAAGACATTTTACGGAAAGGTCACCAAGATCGCTCCCCTCGGTGTCGAAAAGGACAACGTGACCACCTTTGAAGTACGGGTCTCCATCGACAATCCTGGTGGCGAGCTCAAAGCCAATATGACCGCGAACGCCGAGATCATTCTCGAAGAGCATAAGAACATTCTTACCGTCCCCGAACAGGCCGTCATCTACGACAAGGATCGCAATGCCTTCGTCGAAGTCCCCGATTCCCGGCAAAAGAACGGTCGCCGTAAGGTCGCCATTAAGGCAGGAATCTCCAATGGCACAAAATCCGAGCTTCTCTCCGGCCTCAATGTCGGAGATACCGTCATTCTCCAGCAATAGCAAATTTAAGGAGTCGCCATGAACGTTCGCATTCTCGCTTCCGCCGTTCTCACCTTCGCGGTTGCTGTCTCCTTCGCCGCCGACAACACCGCCACCAGAACCTTCGAACGCACGCTCAACGTTGCTGCCTCGCCAAATGTCTCCATCGCAACTGGCTCTGGCTATATTCACCTCTCTTCCGGCTCGGATAGACAAATCCATATCATTGGCCATGTCCATCCAAACAATTCGTGGTTCAGCGGCAACAGCAGCTCCCGTGTCGAAGAGATTGTCAACCATCCGCCCATCATCCAGAGCGGCAACAACGTCCGTATCGGTCCTGAACACCACAATGACGATCTCTACAACAACATCGCGATCGATTACGACATCTCCCTCCCTACGGCCTCCGCCATCAACGCAGCCACTGGCTCCGGTTCCATCCAGATTCAGGACGTAGGCTCTACTCTCAAGGCAGTGTCCGGTTCCGGCACCGTCCACGCCCAGGGCATTCACGGCCCGGCAGATCTCCAGACGGGTTCAGGCAATATTGAGCTCCAACAGGTTGCCAGCGGTGACGTCCGCGCCCAAACAGGCTCAGGATCCATCCGGCTGAGCGGGGTTTCCGGCGCACTTAGGGCAGGCACCGGCTCCGGCTCCATTGAGGCCAGTGGCCAGCCCACCTCTGGCTGGAAGCTCGATACCGGTTCCGGCTCCATTCACCTCACCCTTGGCTCCTCGGCCCGCTATTCTCTCAACGCAAGTACCGGCTCCGGTTCCATCGACACTGCATCGCCCATCGCTGTCCAAGGCAGGATAGATAAGCATCATGTATCCGGCACGGTCAATGGCGGAGGACCCGTGATCCTCGCCAACACAGGCTCAGGGAGCATTGAAATCCGATAAGCCCTTCAGCACTTCTCCCGGGAAACAGCAGTCTATTATTGCTGGGAATGATTGGTATCTGAAAGACTCGCCCGAAGACGTATGGCTCGTTGCGCGTGGCTGGGAGGATAAGACTCCAGCAACTCTGTAAGTGCAGCAATGACATCCGTAGCTTGCACTTCATCCAGTTTGTAATTGAGAGGAATATCTTCTCGATCCTTCCCGCGAAGTATCCTGACGTTAGGAATCCCCAATGGCATCCACTCGAGCGGCTTCTGCCATGCTGGACCAATCACCGCCATCGGCACGCCGACTGCCCGGCCAATGTGCATTGTTCCTGTATCCAGTGAAACAGCGGCATCGCTGAGAGCAAGCAGTGCCGCGAGTTCAGTGACGCTGGTTCTCCCGGCGAGGGACGTTCCTATGCCTCCCGCTGCCTGACGAAGCTGTTCGATGGCGGCGCTATCGGATGCGGTCCCCACGTAAGCGATCGCGCAACCAAGAACTCTATTTGCATGATGGATAACCTGCACAAAGCGGTCATCGTGCCATCCGGTTCTTTGTCCGCCGCTATTTTGAGTGACCATAACGACAAGCGGCTTTCCCTCGGGATTAGCCTCATGTGTCAGAGAGGTAGCAGCATCGATATCCGCAGCGGAAAAGAAGACACGGGGTTCGACATGCTCTGTCTGGCAATTGGTCAATGCGGCCAGTCGCAGATTATTGTCGATCAGGCTAAGACCCCACTGATAAGAAAGCGGCCGCTGATAAAGGTGCGGAGCGAGCGTGAAGCCACCGCGCCATCCGGGACCAGCCAGAAACGCCAACAGTGCGATACGCGTCCGCTGATCGGATGCGCCGGTGAGAATACAGTCTGGGCGGAGATTTCTTTGTGCTAATTCAGTTCGCAAGAACTTAGCAGCGCCGAAGAGATCTTGCAACGGATCGGGCGTTTCGATCAGATAGTCGATGGAAGGATTGTGACGCAGAAGGGCCGACCCAATGCCTCGGGTGGCAACAATGATCGTTATTTCTGGACTGGAGCGCTTGATGGCCTCATACACCGGGGTCAGATGGACACAGCAGCCCAGTGGAAGCATGTATTCCAGAATAAGAACGCAGCTTACCTTCTCCGGAACAGCAACGGCCCGTCCTCCGCGCAGAAGCCGCTCCAAACCCATCGCAGCAAAGGAAGAGAAGCCCACCAGGTTCTTTCTAAAAGACATTCGCCTGCTTCTCTCTCGCTAATTTTCTACATCTTGTAGCGGCCCAGATCATCATCGTTCAGATTTTCCAGCCATCGCCGCATCTCGTCTGAGTTGATCGTCTGGGCACCGCTCGTTGCCAGCTTCGAATTTTCGAGCACATCCCGTTTCACATAAATTGGACAATCCCACCGAAGAGCAAGCGCAATGGCGTCCGAGGGACGGGCGTCGAAGGTGACCGTCTCACCCGCTTGATCCATCCAGATGACTGCGTAGAACGTATCGTCGCGCAACTCGGATACAACAACTTTATTCACCTGCGCGTTGAGTCCGCGAGCGAGATTTCGCAGAAGATCATGGGTCATCGGGCGAGGAGTCGCAGTCTTCTCCAGTTCGAGCGCAATCGCATTTGCCTCGAAGATGCCGACCCAGATAGGCAGCACAAGATCACTCGCAACATCCTTGAGCACCACGATAGGCATATTGGTCACCGGGTCCATCATCAGACCACGGATCTGCATCTCGACCTCAGACTTGGAATCGAAGTCAGTGCCTTGCTGTATCGCAGCTTGATCATGTGGTTTCATCAACTCACCACTGCCTCTCCCAAAAGGCTGTTGGGGAACGCCTGCGTAATCCGTACCGAAACATAGCTGCCTGGCGCAGGAAGAATAGGTTGTGCGGTAGTGAAATTGACCGTCTTATTCTGGCTGCTGCGGCCGATCACCTGGTTCCGCGCACGATTGTGACCTTCCACCATAAGCTCCATCACCTCGCCCATATGCCGCTCATAATTCACGCGCTGAATCTCCCGCTGGCGATCCAGAAGAATTTGAAGGCGACGGGCTTTGGCGTCGTCCGGAATCGAATCGGCCATCGTAACCGCCGGAGTGTTAGGGCGGGGCGAATACTTGAAGGCAAAGATAGCATCATAGCCAACCTCTTCCAGCAAAGTGGCAGTCTCCTCCAGGTTTTCTTCGGTTTCTCCCGGAAAGCCCACGATGATATCCGTTGTGATGCTTATCTTGCGTTTCGCGGCCTTGATCCAGGCGATACGTTCGAGATACCAGTCACGGGTATACTCGCGCGCCATGGCCTGCAAAACCGCCGTGGACCCGCTCTGCACTGGAAGATGAACGTGGTCGCAGAGTGTAGGCACAGCATCGATGGCCTCGACAATGTCCTTTGTGAAATCGCGCGGATGAGAAGTGGTGAAGCGAACACGGCGAATCCCGGGAATGCTGCCAACTGCCGCAAGCAGTTCGGCAAAGGTCATCTTCGCGGAAGGATCGTGATAGGAATTGACGTTCTGTCCCAGCAGCTGAATTTCCGTGAAGCCCGCGTCAGCCATACGAATGGCCTCATCCAGCACCGAATTCGCAGTGCGGCTGCGCTCTTTACCGCGCGTGTAGGGAACAACACAGTAGGCGCAAAACTTATCGCAGCCTTCAATTATCGTGATGTAACCCCGGTGAGGATTGGTGCGGGCGACAAAAGGAGTTTCAAACGTCTCCTCCGTCTGGCGGTCATCCAGCCCTGTAATGCGCTGCTCCCCTGCTTCCAGCCTCGCGAGCATCTGGGGGAGGTTACGATACGATGCAGACCCCGAGACTAACGAAACATAGGGAGCTTTCTCAAAGATCCTTTCGCCCTCCTGCTGGGCGACACACCCGAGAACAGCGAATTTCTTGCCCTCACCCTGCAGCCTCTTATATTCGTTGAGGCGGTGAAAGACCTTTTGTTCGGCCTTGTCGCGAATGGAACAGGTGTTGTAAAGGATAAGCCCGGCATCGGCCTCATCCTGAACGCGGGCATACCCCTGCTGTTCCAATGTGCCGATAACCTTTTCAGAGTCATGGGCGTTCATCTGGCAGCCAAAGGTCTCGATATAGAAAGTCTTGCTCACTTAGATAGTATATCGCCCGTAATCCATCGAAGATATCGAGATAGCTGGCCTATGCCAGACTTCCTCTCCGGAGGAGATGCTGCTATCTCCAGGTCTACCGCTTCAGTAGTAATACGGCGTTTTCGCTGTCCAACCAGACGCGGAGTAGTGTTTGTGGAGAAGTTGGAAGGCCTCTTTGCTGATGTCCTTATCGGAGGCTTCTTTATCTGGTGGAAGATAGCAGCCGTAACGGGTTGCGCGTACCGTAAGTGCCAGGGCCTCAGCGGCGTTGGGGTCTTCGGGGTGGGCCTTAATGTAGTCGATAGCACGGCGTCCCAGCCAGATCACCCCGCCGGGAAGTTGGTCGAGGGCGGCGGCCTCTGTCTTTGCCGCGTCTCGCTGGGCAGGAGTGAGAAAGCCCGGAAGAACCTCCGGAGAAGAGAAAGCTGCCGGACTGTGAGCCGTCAGACTGGAACCATCGCTCCACCTCCCGCACCACCAATTATCCCGAAATATCTCTCGTTCGCCATAGCTGGCGGAACGCTGTACGCCCTGATTGAGGTATGGACGCAGGCCGGGGCTGCGCAGCATGGCGAGAGTTGCGGGAAAGCCGGTGCTATTGGAGACGGTGGCACGGACGGAAGGGGGAAGCATCGGAGCCAGTTGCTTTACGGCCGCTTTATCGTTGAGACCAACGGCTCGCACCCAGCCGGCCCAGGCTACAGCTTGACGGAGATTCTTAGGTAATGGGCTATGCGGGCTGGCTGCTTCAATCCACAACGTCAAAGGAAGTTGACCATTGAAAATTTTTACAGCATCTTCATCGAACTGCGCAGTCGGGATTTGATCGACGCAGCCGCTGGTCCTGGAGCCTGCCGTGCAAAGCAGATTGGCAGCAGCTTCCGAGAGAGAACCGGAATCAATCCTGGTCCGAGGCGCATCTCCAAGAAATGCGGTGAAATTTGGAGCAGTAAGCATCCGCAATCCAAGGACAGCATTGCGCGAGCCAGTCATTCCATCCCCGCTCAGCGTGTTGAGCAGAGTCGTAGCCAATTGACGAGCTTGCTCGCGCTGCCCGGAACGGAGAAGAAGATCAATACTGTAATAGTTGGCCGTGGCATATGCAGGTGAGTCGGCGCGGAGTTTGGCCGTCGCGGAGATAAGGACGGAAGCCTCGGAGCTGTTCGGTTTTGCTGCGGCCAAAGCCGAGATAAGCCAGGCATCGGAATGAGTGGAACTCCATTGCCCGAAGGCATCGACCTTGGTGATGCCCCCTTTGACTAAACCCATCCAGCGAAGGAGGTCTGTGTCGCCGCTGACGTTGTGATCGGAGAGAAATTGAAGGTCGTTCAGGTCGCGGGAGAAGTTTGGGTCGGGGCTGGGGCCCGCTAGGGCTGTCGCCACTTCGTTGAGGTGCTTCCGCGGCTCAAGGCGAACATTTACAAAAGAGAGCTCGTCGAGCGCGGCGTGTCGTATCTGCAAGTCGCTGGTTTGTGCAACCCGCTGAAGCCGAGCTTGGGCGCTCTGCATGAGAGCCGGATCGAATTTGGCTTGCTGAGCCCAATCGGCATCAGGCGCGATCGAAGCGGCCTTGCGAATCTCAGCGCGGGCCGCGAGATACTCGCCCCACTTGGCCCAGGGCGAGAGCTTGTCGTGCGCTACGGACTCGAACGCTGCAATAGCCTGATCGTATTGCCCGGCGTAAAAGTAAGCGGCGGCAAGCTGATAGGCGCGGTCCTGGCGGAGCAAGAGGCTAGCACCTGCCTGTGCAGGTTTTGGCTGTGAGCCAGGCTGCGTGCAGTTGGAGAAGACAGCATCCTGACCGGCGATCCAGTCTGAGAGATCGCCGCTTCCCGAACTCCATGTTGCGGCGCGAGCATGAAGCGTAGCAATGGCCGTATTAAAAGCATTGTCGGTGCAGTTGAGCTGTTCGTCGCGCTCAACGTAGTTCTGGCGTTTGATCTCGACTGTGCGGTAGGCGGAAGGCTTAATGGCGAGCGCTTGCGAACTGAACTCCGCGCGCGCCGCAACCCAGCGGTTGGCAGGCATCTGCTCTTCCCGTGCTCGCTCCTGGGCCTGCCAGTCAAGATTTGAAAACGGCGATGGGAAAGGATTGTAGACGGCCTGCTCGGCAGGGCTCAGATGGCCGCCGGTGAGATAGCGATAAGCAACAATTTTGTCGGCCTCCCAGAAGCCGGGCTGGAGAATGCCGAGTTTCCCGGCAGCATAGGTCTTCAGGTCTTCCGGGTGATCAGATGGCGTGAAGACATCGGGCTGGAAGTCTGGACCACATGCCACGACAACCAGCAACGGAACGGCTACAGCGAGCAATGCAGCTGAGATTAGAACCGGGATTCGGGGATGGATTTTCACCATAGCTGCCTTACCGTCTCCTTGACGTTGTCGTGATGCCAGCCTGCGTCGGGAAAGATATAGATGCGTTTGCCTGCCAATTGCACGGGCCAGCGTTCGTGAGTAGAGATGCCCACAGAACTGGAGCATAGCGGCTCACGAATCGCTAGTTCGGGACTGCCGAGCCGGTCGAGAGCTGCCGCGCTTCGACGGTCAGGCTCCATGCGGAAGATCATGGGTACTGCCTCGTCGACGGGAAGCGTATGGAGCCATTCGTTGTCGTAGCTGCACCACGAAGCTAAGGCCGTAATCGAAAGAGGAATATCTGCGGGGAGGGCGTTTCGCACATCCAGAAGGACCTCGCGATACCACTCGCGCTCGGAGCGGCGGGCATCAAAATCAATCTGCAACGCGGCCATCTGAGGACCAGAGGCACGAAGAATTGCTTGAGCTGCCGCTTGTGCGGAGGCGTCGCTCAACTCCGGTGAGTTCCGGGTCTCTATACGCACGACTGGGATTCGGACAAGAGCCGTAGACGCTGGAAGAAGCAGAGGCTGTCGTCGAGGTTCAACCGTGAGGCCCTCTTTGTCCAGAACAACGCTGCGGTCCAACCAGGCTACGGCGGTGGTCGCCGGATCAATACCGCGGAGATCTTCGCGGCGCTCCCATGCCCAAACTGTAACGCGTGGGAGATGCTGCATCCGGGAATGTTGCAAGCGGGTACTCGACAGGTTGTCAGAATGCAGGAAGAGAAGCCCCACACCAAGTAAAGCAACTCCCATCCCGAATCGCCATGCTCGTTGCATGACAACACCATCAACGACTGCAAGCGAAAGGTCAAGCTTCAATCAGCAACTAACCGGATCGCAATTTCAAGATTGCCCTCACCTTCGCAAGAGCTTGGAGAGATCACACCCGGTACTGCTCCTCGCTCACCTTCTCCATCCAATCGACTGCTTTGCCATCCAACTTCTCCTGAATGGCAATATGCGACATAGCCGTCGTCGGGGTACCGCCGTGCCAATGCTTCTCGTCGGGCGCGAACCAGACCACATCACCGGGCCGAATCTCTTCAACCGGACCGCCTTCGCGCTGAGCCCATCCACAGCCAGCCGTGACGATCAAAGTCTGCCCGAGCGGATGCGTATGCCACGCCGTGCGCGAGCCCGGCTCGAACGTTACGGTGGCACCTGCAACACGCCCCGGATCGCCTGCCTGAAAAGGGTGATCGATGCGAACTGTCCCGGTGAACCAATCTGATGGTCCCTTGCTCGAAGGCTGCGAGCCGACGCGTTTGATTTCCATACCTATTACTCCTTTGAACCGCTGGATCGTTTGTAATACCTCACGGAAACGGGCTAGCGACCTGTCATCTTCTCCAAGTGTTCCGGATAGCGGTCACCCTGCACCGGAACCTTAGCGGCGGCGCTATCGATATTGCGCAGATCGTCTGCCGTGAGTTCGATGCTCACCGCTCCAATATTCTCATCCAGACGAGACAACTTTGTTGTACCCGGAATGGGAACGATCCAGGGCTTCTGTGCAAGCAGCCACGCGAGAGCAATCTGCGCAGGTGTCGCATCCTTCTGCTTCGCAACGGCTCTGAGCAGGTCGACGAAGACTTGGTTGGTCTTCATTGCCTCTGACGAAAAGCGAGGCAAAGCACCACGGAAATCGCCGCTCCCAAATTTGGTGTTCTCATCCATCTTGCCGGTAAGGAAGCCCCTTCCTAAAGGGCTATACGGCACCAGGCCAATACCAAGCTCCGCAAGTGTCGGAATCACCTCCGCTTCGGGCTTTCTCCACCATAGAGAATATTCGCTCTGAAGTGCAGTTACAGGCTGAACCGAGTGCGCGCGACGAATTGTCTGTACGCCCGCTTCAGAAAGGCCGAAGTGCTTTACCTTGCCCTGCTGAATCAGGTCCTTCACGGCTCCCGCTACATCTTCGATCGGCACTTCGGGATCGACACGGTGCTGATAAAACAGGTCGATAGCATCGATCTTCAGACGCTTCAGTGAAGCTTCAGCAACCTCCTTGACGTGCTCAGGGCGACTGTTCAGTTCTTGCCGTTCAGATTTCTCATCGGCACTCACGTGGAAGCCGAATTTCGTGGCGATCACCACCTGATCGCGAACGGGAGAGAGCGCTTTGCCGACGAGCACCTCATTCGTAAACGGACCATAGACCTCAGCCGTGTCAAAGAACGTGATCCCTCGATCCACAGCTGTGCGCAGAAGAGAGATCATCTCCTGCTCATCCTGAATCACACCGTACGAAAAGCTCATACCCATGCAGCCAAGCCCAAGTGCCGAGACTTTCAGATTGCTGTTTCCTAATCTGCGCTTCTGCATTGGTTCCCCTTCGAGAAACGGTCGATGCTCATAAGATGATTTCGCTTTGCCATCCGGCTACACCGGAGGCAACGAATTGGCCTTAGCAGCACAATTCCTCTCAAAGATGATAGCTAAACGACTGCTGTTGTCGGGTATTTCGCGCCAGTAACTGGGCGGTATTCCCCCAGCCACGAAAGAGCGCGGGCGAAACAATTTGCTTCTTCACAACCAGATGGGCAGCTACTTTGGATCCGCCATTAAGCCCGTGCAACCGGCCGGTAGCAATAAGAATTTGCTGCAAACTCAACCTCGAAGAGGTCCGACGAGTCCTCGGCCTGCTCCGCATTTCCCAGCACCAGGCACCCATCCGGGGCCATCTGCCGATAAACATTCTTAAAGAGGTAACTTCGGTCCTGCGGAGGAAAATACAGCAGCACATTCCTTAGCAGCACCAGATCGAACATCGGAAGCTTCGGCAGCGGAGCGCACAGATTGAGATATTGAAACTCGCACATCGCGCGAATCCGCTCGCAGACCTCCCACTCCTCTCCTTCACGCGTCAGGTATTTCAAAAGCATTCGCGCTGGCAATCCCCGATTCACCTCCAGCCTTCGGTATCGCCCCTGCCTCGCATAATCAACCACATACTGCGAAATGTCTGTCCCCACGATCTTCACATCCCATCCGGCTATCGCAGGAAAATGCTCCGTAAGCAGCATCGCCAGGCTGTAGGCCTCCTGCCCGGTGGAACTCGCTGCACTCCATATGCGCAAACGCCGCTGCTCTCGCCGCTGTTCAATTAAGCGCGGCAAAATTGCCTCTCGCAGCATTTCAAACGGCTTCAGGTCACGAAAGAAACTCGTCTCGTTGATCGTCATCGCCTCGGCCACGGCTCGATGGAGATGAGGTGCTCGATCTACCCTCAAAATCTTGACGAAGTCTCTCAGGTTCGATGCTCCTGCCATCCTCGCCACCGGCTTCAACCGCGTGTCGAAGAGCGAATTACGCGACGGATCGATGCGATTGGCTGACTCCTCCAGCACCAGTGCCCGCAGATACGCGTAATCCGAATCAGAGCACCCCATACATTCCCTCCCGCCGCGAAGCCACCGCCGTCATTGCTCGTTCGTTGGAAACAATTCGATCCGTCTGGCTTCCCTTCACCCTCTGCCTCAGCTCTCCCGCAATCGAGGCTAGCGGCAAAACAGCATCGGCGATACCCGCTTCCGCAACCCGCCCCGGCATTCCCCAAACGGCAGAGGTCGCCTCATCCTGCGCCAGTACCACCCCGCCTGCCTCGTGGACAGCGCGAGCGCCGCCCAATCCATCCGCGCCCATCCCCGTCATCATCAACGCAAGCGCTCCCGCCCCATACATACGCGCTGCCGAATGAAACAAATAGTCCACCGAAGGCCTGCAATGATTCAATGGCGCCTGCTGATGCAGCTTCACCCTCGCGCCGCGTACCGTCGCATCTTCATCGCCTGCAACAAATCCCATCTTGCGCGGAGCCACTTCCATGTGCGCATCTCCCGGCGCAAGCCACACAGACCCCGGAACGATCGCTTCGCTGTCGCACGCCTGCCTCACTCTTAACGAGCAGCACTTATCCAGCCGTTCCGCCAGCGCACCCGTAAACAACTTCGGCATATGCTGCACAATCAGCACCGGCACAGGAAAATTCGAGGGCAGCCTTGGCAGCATCTGCTCCAGCGCAGACGGCCCCCCCGTCGACAATCCAATCACGACCACCTCAATCGGCGCATTCGCCCGCTCCGCGGCCTCTCCAACCCGTCCATTCGAAGCCGCCTTCGCGGGCTGCTCCTCGCCTCTTCGTCGATTTCCCTTCGCCAGTGCGGCAATCTTCGGCAGCAACTGTTGCGCCAGCGATTGCAGCGCCATCTCCACATCGCGCTGCGCACTCGGCTTCATCACATAATCGGCAGCGCCGCGCGCCAGCGCTTCCAGGGTCGATCGTGCCCCTCGCTCCGTGTACGAACTGCACATGATCACGGGAAGCCCCGGCCTCTCCGCTCGCAGCCTGTCCAGCACATCCAGCCCATTTAGCCGCGGCATCTCGAGATCAAGAACCAGCACATCCGGCTTCAGCCGCGCCACCGCCTCCAGGCACTCCACCCCATCCTGCGCCACACCACATAGTTCCATGGGCGGCAATCTGGTCAACCTGTCCTCGCTATGCGTTTGGAAGAGCTTCCGCATAATGCCGCGCATCACCGCGGAATCGTCTGCGGTCAGCACACGAAGCGGCTGTTCACTTGAAATTCCCATGCCCTGCACCTTTTCTCAATTCCTGTTCAGGCCGCTGCGAATCCAAGCAAAACCATCTTTTCGCGCAGACTCTCCGGCGTAAACGGCTTCATCAAAAACTCATCCGCGCCATTGTCCAACGCCGTCGAAATAAAAGAGTGGTCCGCCTCTGTCGTCACCATCATCACCTTCATCCCCGGCCCCAGCCGTGCCTCGCGCAATGCCTTGACGCACTCCAGCCCATTCATCACCGGCATATTCACATCCAGTAGCATCAGATCGAAGTTCTGCGCTGCCGCCAGCATCTCTAGTGCGTCGTTCCCATCCACCGCCTCTTCGCACACGACTCCCATCCGGTGCAGAAGCTGCCGGAGGTAATCGCGGATAAAGCTCGAATCATCGACTATCAGTGCTCGCATTCATCGCTCCCGTCCCGCCTCGTTTGAAGAGTCCCGTTTCAGCCAGCTTCGATGGCCGCAGCCGCTTCGGATCGAGCTGCACCAGTAATCCCGTCTGCATCTTGTAAGCGCCATCGAACAGCCATTTCCCCCGCGACTCCAGCGTGCATGGGTTGGCCTCAAGCATTCGCGTGTTCACCGTAACGACGCCCCCCACTTCATCGACCATCAGGCCAAACCGCTCCGCGCCTCCTTCGTCTTCCAGCACCAGCACGCAACTGGCGGCAGTGTTCTCTTCCATGCCCAGCAGCGCGCGAAAGTTCACCGTGGTTAGTACTTCGCCGCGATACGGCACCACCCCTCCGATATATGCCGGCGCCATCGGAACTTTTTGCAGCTCACGTTTTCCCAGCACCTCGCGAATCTTCCGGGTGTCGATCCCGAAGCTTTCGCTTCCTGCAAACAGCGAACACAACGACACCGCATCGCTCTCATCCTGCATCTCGTCCACCGCACTCATCGCGTTCTGGCCAACAAAGTTCATGCAACCTCCTTCCAATCCGCCGCGGCTTTCATGCCGAACTGCTGATGGACCATCGTCAGCTTCTCCTTTACCAAGGCCAGTTCCATGCCTTCGGTCGAAGCGCTTTCATCCAGCATTCTGCCCTTGGAGACATCGAGCACCCGCCGCACTACCATTCCAATCCGATGCTGCCCTCCCGCTCCTGCATGGGCACAGATCAGAATCGTCACCAATGCTTCCTCGCCCTGTCCGTCGCCTTCCATCTCTTCCAGCAGATTGCCGTCATCGCGCAGCGGCAGCAGTTCGCCTCTGTACTGCAGCAGCGTCCGTCCACCGGCGTATTCAATCTGCGTTAGCGGCACGCTTTCAATGCGCTCCACCACGTTCAGAGGCACTGCTGTCCTCTCCTTCACCCGCTCTTCAAAGACCATGAACGATACGTCCTCAGCCTCTTCCGTCTTCACCTCAACCAGCTCCACCTCTGTCTCCTGCTCCGTCGGCTTCACGCCTGCACGAGCCGCCGTCGCTCCAATGTCCAGAATCAGCGCCAGCGTTCCGTTGCCCAGCACCGTCGCTCCGGAGAACAAGCCAATCTCCCGCAGCACCGACGAAAGCGGCTTCACCACAATCTCCTCCGGCGCCAGCAGATCATCCACTACCAATCCATAGCGACAGCCCTCCGCCTCCAGCACTGCGAGATAGAACCCATGCGCCTCCTCGGTGCAGTGCGTCTCCAGCCCCAGCAACCGGTCCAGCCACACCATCGGCAGCAGCCGCTCCCGCAGCCGGTACAGCTCTGCCGCGCCAATCTTTTCGACCGCACTCTGCGCATCGCGCTTCGGCACATAAACGAGTTCCACCAGCGCGGTCTGCGGCAACGCAAAACTCTGTCCTCCGCTCCGCACCACCAGCGCCGGCACAATCGCGAGCGTCAGCGGAACCCGCAGCCGAAGCGTCGTGCCCATGCCCATCTTCGACTCGATCTCGACGCTGCCACCTACCTTTTCCACATTCGCCCGAACAACATCCATGCCGACGCCGCGCCCTGAAACATTCGTTACCGCCGCCGCCGTCGAAAACCCCGGCAGAAAGATAAGCTGCAGCGCCTCCCGCTCCGACATCGCCGCTGCCTGCTCCGCGGTCACCAGATTGCGTTCCACAGCCTTGGCCAGCACGCGCTCAATCCCAATCCCGGCGCCATCATCCGCAACCTCGATCACCACCGATCCACTCTGATGAAAGGCCCGCAGCCGCACACATCCTTCTGCTGGTTTTCCCGCCAACACCCGAACGTGCGCCTCCTCGATACCATGATCGACCGCATTTCTTACCGCGTGGGTCAATGGATCTTTAATCGCCTCCAGCAAGCTCTTGTCCAGCCCCGTCTCCTGCCCGCTGAACTCAATCCGAACCTCTCGCTTGCAAGTCCGTGCCAGGTCGCGCACAAGCCGTGGAAATTTGCCGAACAGGTTCCCCACCGGCTGCATCCGCGCCTGCATCACCGTCTCGCGCAGGTCCGCCGTTACGCTATCCAGTCGCCGCGCCAGCTCCGGAAAATTCGCCGCGTCCATGCTGCTCTGCAGCATCTGATTCCGCGTCAACACCAGTTCGCCCACCAGGTTCATCATCCGGTTCAATACGTCGACATCAATGCGCAGCGTCTTGTCGTTGTTCCCCATCGCCGCCATCGAAGCCGATGTCGTAACCGCCGCGCTCGCCTCATGGGCCTCGCCGCTCTCCTCCCCATGCTGCGCCTCCGCAACTGCAAGTGGTGCGTGCCCGTTTAAGGCCGTAAGTTCCGCAATGAGTTCGCTATCTTCATCGTTGCTCCGCGTCCCCTCGCCGCCGGTCTGCTCGATCAATGCCAGGATCCCGCGTAACCCGTCCAGCAGACTCAGCAACCCGCTGATCAGCTCCGAGGTCACCGCGAGCTTGCCCTCGCGCAGCGATCCCAGCAGATGCTCTCCCGTATGCGCCAGCTTTTCCAGCCGGTCAAAGCCCAGAAACCCCGTCGTCCCTTTGATCGTGTGCACCGAGCGGAAGATCTCTCCCACCAGCTCCCCATCGTCGGGCCGCAGCTCAAGCTCGGTCAGGCACCGCTCCATCCGGTCCAGCCCTTCCTGGCTCTCCGCGATAAATTCTCTAGTCAGGTCGTCCACATCTCTCTTATCGGACATTCCGCGTTAATCATTAGTCACCCAGGATTTGCTATCCATGCGCACACCCATTAACCTCACTCACATCATGTCGCCGAACTCGATCGAACTCACGCCTCCCCTGATCGCGGACCTCCAGCAGCGCGCCACAGCAGCCGCCCACAATGCCTACGCTCCCTACAGCAAATTCCGCGTCGGGGCCGCCCTCCTGCTCGACAACGGAGCCATTGTCACCGGCTGCAACGTCGAAAATACCTCCTACCGTCTCACCACCTGCGCCGAACAGAACGCCATCGCCGCCGCCGTCAACCTCCACGGCCCCACCATCCGCATCCAAGCCATCGCTCTGGCAAACCTCAACAACACCGCCAGCCAGCCCTGCGGAGCCTGCCGCCAAACCATCATCGAATTCAGCTCTCCCGAAACCCTCGTCTTCTTTCCCAAAGACGACGGCACCATCGATCAGGCCACCATCGCCGATCTCCTTCCCGCAGGCTTCTTTCTCACTCCTTCCCTAACCGACGAGCAACAGCATCACTAAAATCGGGGCTCATCGGTGACAATCGGTGTTAAGCCTTCCCTCCGAGCCCGTGAACAAAGCGAGATCCATGACCCACCCCATACATCCCATTGACGTCATCCTCCACAAGCGAGACGGCCTCGCCCTCACCGACGTTGAAATCCAGTCCTTCATCCGCGCCGTCGTCGACCGCACCTCCGAAAGGCAGTCCATCACTGACGCCCAGATCGCCAGCTTCCTCATGGCCGTATTCGAGCGCGGCCTCGACACCCGCGAGCTAGCGACCCTCACTTCCGCCATGCGCTTTTCCGGCGAAACTTTCGACGCCGCTCCGCTCCATGCCTTCACTGTCGATAAGCACTCCACCGGCGGCGTCGGCGACAAGACTTCGCTCCTCATCGCTCCCATCCTCGCCGCCGCCGGTCTCGCCTCCCCCACTCCTGACGGCACTCCAGGCATCTGCGTTCCCATGATTAGCGGCCGTTCACTCGGGCACACTGGCGGCACCCTCGACAAACTCGAAACCATCCCCGGCTTCAACACCCAGCTCAATCTCCAGCAACTCGCTTCTACATTAAAAGAGTGCGGAGCCGCTCTCATCGGCCAGACCCCGACCATCGTTCCCGCCGACCGCATCCTCTACGCCCTTCGCGACCACACCGGCACCGTCGAATCTCCCTTCCTCATCTGCGCCAGCATCATGAGCAAAAAGCTCGCCGAAAGCCTCAACGCCCTCGTCCTCGATGTCAAAACCGGCAGCGGCGCGTTCATGCCCACCTACGAAACATCTAAATTTCTCGCTGAACTCATGGTCCGCACCGGCGAAGCCTCTGGCACACGCACCGCCGCCCTGCTCACCAGCATGGACCAGCCACTCGGCCGCTTCTCCGGCAACTGGATCGAGGTCTGGGAGTGCGTCGACATCATGCGCGGCATCCGCCATCCGCTCTCCGCCGACCTCATCCAACTCTCCAACATCCTCTCCGGCTGGATGCTTCACCTCGCCGGCCACGCCGCCACCCCCGAAGCCGGAGCCGACCTCTCCGACAAAATCCTTCAGTCCGGCCAAGCCTACAGAGCTTGGCTCAAAATCGTCGCAGCCCAGGGCGGCGATACCGCCATCTTCGACGACCCGGCAGCCTTCCACAAACCCGCCGCCACCCGCACCCTCACAGCCCTACAGGACGGCTATCTCGCCGCGATGGATTGCAAGCAGGTCGGCTGGGCCGTTCAGCGTCTCGGCGCAGGCCGCGCCAAACCGGGCGACCCTGTTAGTGCTCACGCCGGTATCGAGATGCATGCCAAACTCGGCGACAAACTTCAAAAAGGCCAGCCTCTCGCCACCCTGTTCAGCGAAGATCCTGCCCTTCTCGACGAGCCCGAAGCCATGCTCCGCGAAACCCTCCAGATCGCCGCAACTCCACCTTCCCTTAACCCGCTCATTCGCGAAATTGTTACCGCAAATCATATAAATTCGTAGCCCGCACCCCGGCGGAGCTGACCTACAATGACCTCATGGCAAACACGGTTCCCTTGCTGACCCCTCGCGAAGCCGCAAACATGCTGGGCATCAGTTATCCCACCATCAAGCAGTGGATTCTCAACGGCAAGCTCAGAACCGTGCAGACCCCCGGCGGCCATCACCGCATCTCCGAATCCGCGCTCAAACCCTTCCTCGCCGACGACAAGCGCAGACCCGCCGAAGACTCCCGCGAACGCTACCGCAAGGTCAGCGGAC
>Ga0207678_10000101_pt1 | contig 70507 bp, 64 predicted proteins | sample KBSC63metaG_FD_184319 | JGI IMG/M metagenome (GOLD analysis project Ga0207678, IMG submission 184319) | Corn rhizosphere microbial communities from Kellogg Biological Station, Michigan, USA - KBS C6-3 metaG (SPAdes) (version 2) | ecosystem: Host-associated > Plants > Roots > Rhizosphere > Soil ... | reverse complement strand
GCTTCGAAGCCGTAGCGCTCGTAAACGCCACGGATCTTGGTGAGCATTTCATTGAGGCCGCTGAGCTCTGCAGCCTCGATGTCGCGAAAACCCTTCGCGATACGTGCTTGAGGGCGCGGAGTTGTATTGCCTTGGGACATGAGGGCGAACGGGGACCGGTTGCAAAAGAAAAGTTGCCGAGACACCCGAGGGGCGCGACAGGCGAGCCCGCCTTATATCGGATCGGCCCGTGGCGCGAAAGTCGGGTTCACGGCCGCAGTTTAGCGTTTCAAAACGGGCTTCCAACGCTGGTAAACGGCGCGAGCCAGCTTGTTCTGGCGCAGCCGGCCTTTCAGACGGTGGAACAGCGCGCGTGGCACGGCGGAGAGATCGCGGGCAACGATCAAATCGTAAAGCGGCACGTCTTCGACGCCGAACCCGCGTTTGAACGGATAGTCGCCGATGCCCATGTCGAAGTGCCGTACGCCGCGCGCCACGAAATACTTCATCGCTTCGACAACGACGAGCCGCCCCGGCGAAAGATGGCTGCCGACTTGTCCTGCCGTCGAAATGCGCAGCAGCGTGAATGCGCCGTCATGGACGATGCCGAAGAGCGCGGCAACGATTTCGCCCTGCGCTTCGACCGCAAATAGCGCGGCAAGCTCCGCATCCGAACCGTCCATCGCCAAGCGTTCGTAAAAGGCGCGATAGGCCGGTTCATCGAGGACGTATTTGCTGCCGAGAGCCGCGTGCCGCGCCGACTGTTGTTCTTCGAGCACGGAATAGACGCGTGCGATCTCTTCCGGCGTCGTGGCGCGATAGAAGCGCGGTGCGCCCTCTTTCTCCCACAGCCGATGACAGCGTTCGATTTCCTTGCGGAATTTTTTGCCGCGCGAGCGCACGTAGTCTTCGACCGTTTCGGGAACGACGAGCACGTTGCCGGAGTGGCGAGCCGGCGTGATGCCGGAGCGCGTGATGAGCGGATTGGGCCGTCCACCGATTTGCGCCGGCATGCGCTCGAGGCGGATGAGATCGACGTCACGCAACGCTTGGCGAATGGCGCGCCAGGCGCGGCGGATCGAGCGGCCCTTTTTCAGCAGAGCCGGACCAAGGATCGGACCGCCGTAGTCGGAGACGCCGAGATCGGCAAAGTGCGCGACCTTCAGCGTCCGCTTTTTCCTGATGACGAGCGGCAGGATCAGCGCGATCTCGCCGGTATTGCGTTCGGTCACGAAGAGGAGACGCGGCATCGCGTGCTGCGAAGGTGCCAGTTCCTCGTAAAGCACGGTCAGCCAGTCGAGCGTCTGGAAGCCCGTCGAGGTCAGACCTCCTTGCACGGCTTCAAGCGCCGCAAGAGCATCATCGGCACCGTCAAAGACTTCCGTAATGAAACGGGTGCCACGCCAGAGGGATCGCCGCGGTCCAATCCGGCCCGCGACGTCCAGTACTGCGCCGTTCCCCACTTCCGCCGTCGCCATACGCATACACTTCAGAGGCGCTACGTGACGTAGCTTATTGCTACTCGGCCGCCGCCGCCAGATCGATGATGGCGCCCGGACGCTTTGGATCGAGCTTGAACTCGATCGGCCGCTTGGCCTTCTGTTGCTTTTTGAGAAGCCCGGACCGGCGCACACCGGCCTGCAACGCGGCCTTTGCCCAGAACGTGGCACCGGACGTCGCGGTGCTCTGCGGCGTGACCCCGAGTTTCGAGCGCAAAATACCGTTGGCCAGATTGACCATCTGACGGCGGCGGATGTCTTCGGTCCAGTATTCCGTCGTCATCGAAATGTTGACGCAGTCGAGGTTCTCGACGCGGTGCGGTGAATAAAGCGGCCAATGCATCATCTGGCCGGGTTCGAGAACGAACGACTTCGCATGATCCTCGAACGACGGATCATATTTGATACCGATCTCGTTCGCATACATCGCCACGTATTCCAGGCTTTCGTTCGTCAGGAACGGCGCCTCCGGCGGATAGAGATAGACGCGTTTCTTGCCGCGGATCTGCCAAAGCGACTGACCGGCTGAATCGAAGTGGTAATAAACCTGGGCGTTGGGCGATGAAATGATGATGCCGTTGAGGCGCGTAAAGGTTTCATAGCCGCCGAGATTGCGATCGATTTCGGCGAAGATATCATCGAGTAGCTTGCCGTATCGCTTGTCGACCTGCCCGACGCGGAAAAGATGAATCCACATCCGGCCCTGCCCGATCGCTTCGATGACCTGCTTGCCCGTCAACTTGCCGATATCGCCTTCGCGCCAGCTCTGCTTCGATGAGCCTTGCGCGCCCATGTGCACCAGCGCGTAGTGTTCACGGGGGTAGGTCTCGATCAGCTGCTCGATGGCTTCAAGGGTGAAGAGCGGATGTTCGTGCAGGCGGTGCTCCATGCTTAAGGGAGCCTTGCCCCAACTCGCCGTTACATCGCTCGTCCAATTCTTGAAGATCGGCTCAGACATTCGCAGTACCCCGTTCGTGTTGGCCCTTAACGGCTCTAAAGACCCATCGATGCAAGTATCGTGCAGAACTGAACGGCGTCAAATAATCGCCCGGAAATGGCGGCGGCCAACTTCGTTAAGAAAATTAACCTGGACCGGCAATTACGGCCGCCGCGAATATGAAAAAGGTCGTCTCATAGACCTGTTCGATCGCCCCCAGTACGTCGCCGGTATATCCGCCGATCCGCCGCTTGGCCACCAGCGCCATTGAGGCGGCGGCAATAAAGGCAAAAGCCGCCGAGATGAGAAATGTGGCGGGCTTCAAGACCAGAAACCCCGGCACTAACCCAAATACGATTGCAGTTGTGAGTTCCGGCAACGTCAACTCCGACGCGGGCCGACTGACCTTGGCGCTGCCGTCGCCTGCATAGCTCAGCGCCCAGATCGTCAGCACGGCCGCGAGGCGGGCACCGGCGTGTGCGGCGATGAAAACACCAACGGCGGACAACGGATCCAATGGCAAAAGCGCGGCGCCCTTGAGCGCCAGCGCGACGATGAGGGCGATCGTCCCATATGTCCCAATCCGACTGTCCTTCATGATTTCGAGACAACGGTCGCGCGTTTTCCCACCGCCGAAAGCATCGACCGTGTCGGCGAGGCCGTCTTCGTGCAGCGCTCCGGTCACTACAATCGCCGTCGCAAGGCCAATGACGACCGGCAGCGGTTCCGGGAAAATCAATGCCGTGGCCAGCAACGCGGCGCCGGCGATAGCGCCGATCAAGGCGCCAACCAGCGGCATATATTTTGCGGCGCGCGCCAACCAATCGGAAGGCCACGCTTCGACGGTTCCGATTGGAATGCGAGTCAGGAATTGCAGCGCGATGAGAAACAACCGCGCTTCGCGCGCGATCATAGCGGGTGCTCGCCCGGAAGATCGGCCATGTCGCGCAACATGAGCTCGGCTGCGCGGACCAGCGGGATCGCCAGCGCCGCGCCTGTGCCCTCGCCGAGCCGCATTTCGAGTTCTAGTAGGGGTTTCGCGCCGAGAAACGCCAGGAGTGCCGTGTGCCCAGGCTCGGCCGAACAATGCGCAAAGACGCAATTGTCGAACGTTTCCGGTTTCAAGCCCGACGCTGCAATCGCGGCGGCCGTCGAGATGAATCCGTCAACGACGATGATGCGCCCTGCCGCGGCGGCGGCCGTCATCGCGCCCGCCATCATGGCGATTTCAAATCCGCCGAATTGCCTGAGCGCTTCGAATGTTCGCGCTGCCGGATCAGCCTCGTTGATCGATGCACGGGCCAGCACTTCCGACAGCACGAGACGCTTGTGATCGAGGCCAAGAGGCGGTGCCCCCGCGCCGGGCCCGACGAGGGTCGCGAGATCGATGCCGGTCAATACATGCGCAACGAGAGCGGCGGCGCTGGTGTTACCAATGCCGATCTCGCCGTAGCCGACGATATCGACATGCTGCTGGCCCAACAGCGCGTCGATGGCGCTACCCGCGTCGAGCGCCGCGCGACACTCTTCAACACTCATCGCCGGTTCGCGCCGAGAATTGCGCGTGCCATTGCCGATCCGGCGATCAAGCAGAAGCTCGTGCGGCGGCAATGGCTGTAACATTCCGGCATCAACGAGCTTGACGCCGACGCCTGCGGCGCGCGCTAAGACGTTGATGCCGGCGGCGCCCCCGACGATCAGCTTGGCGATCTCGCGCGTGACGTCCGACGGATAGGCGGTGACGCCTTCCTCCGTCAGTCCGTGGTCGCCAGCGAAAACGAGAATTTTAGCGGACTCGAGTTTGGGATCGAGCGAACCCCGGATCATCCCGATCTGCTCGGCAAGATTTTCGAGGCGGCCGAGTGAGCCGATCGGCTTCGCCTTGCCTCGGAGGCGCGCCCGAAGCTTATCGCGAAGCGCGTTGCGTAATCCTGTTCCGTCGCGGTCTATACTCATGCGCCGATGTAATCCTCGACGCCACGCTTCGGCTGCGGCACGTTCGTGGAATACTTCTCAAGCGTCTCAAGTCCCGGTGGAACGGGTCCACCGTAAGCCCAGTCGAGCAGTTCGACGGTGTGGACGACCGGAAATTCAAGCGCCGTCTCGAGCTGGCGAATACAGCCGATGTTGCCGCTGGCCACCACGTCGGGTCTCAGCGCTTTGATGTGGCCGGCCTTGCGATCGCGAAGAGCGCCGGCGATCTCGGGTTGCAGAATGTTGTAAACGCCCGCTGAACCGCAGCAGAGATGACCTTCTGGGATATCTAGCACGGTGAAGCCGGCCTTCTTCAATAACGCCTTGGGTTGGCTCACGACACGCTGGCCGTGCTGCAACGAGCAAGCCGCGTGATAGGCGATCTTCAGGCTCGACCATCTCTTCGGCGCGCCGATGTCGTGGTGGTCGAGGAACTCGCTCACGTCCTTGGTCATTGCGGAAATTTCCTTGGCGCGTTTCGCATAGGCGGGATCATGCGCCAGAAGATGGCCGTAGTCCTTGACCGTCGTGCCGCAACCCGACGTGTTGATGATGACGGCGTCGATGCCGCCCTTGGCAATTTCCTTGCTCCAGGCGTCGACGTTAATCTTCGCGGCCTTGATCGCCTCGGCGCTGCGGCCCATGTGCTGGCTCAAAGCTCCGCAACAGCCGGCGCCCGCCGCGACGACAACATCGATGCCGCCACGGGCGAAGAGCCGGATCGTCGCGTCGTTGATCTCCGGTCTCAGAACCTGTTGCGCGCAGCCCGCGAGCAGTATGACACGGCCCGTGCGTACCCCTGTCGGCTTTGCCGTGCCCGGTCCGCGAAATCGCCCCGCGTGCGGCCCCTCGATCGGTGCCAAGTCGATCATCGCGGCGAGTTCCGGAAGCTTCAGCGCTCGTAGTGTCTTCGACAGTCGCCGTCCAAGCGGCGCCGCCCGCATAGCCAATCGGAAGCGGCGCGGATGGGGCACGATCGCCGTCAGCGCTCGTCGGATCATACGATCCTTGAGACTACGGCTGCCGGTCTTTTCGATGTGCTCGCGCGCGATCTCGACCAGGTGCATGTAGTCGACGCCGGACGGGCATGTCGTCATGCACGAGAAGCACGAAAGGCAGCGATCGATATGCATCGAGACTTCGGGCTTGGAATCCAGTCCCCGCTCGAGCATGTCCTTGATGGCATAGATGCGACCGCGCGGACTGTCGCGCTCATCGCCGAGGACGACGTAGGTCGGGCACGTCGCCGTGCACAGTCCGCAATGAACGCAGCGGCGCAAAATGCTGCCTGCCTCCGCTATCTGCGGATCTTCGAGCTGCGCTTTGGAAAAGCTGGTGTGCATCGCGCCTAACTGTGCGGGTTCGTTGCCTGCGGGCCTTACGTCTAGATGTTGGCGTACATACGCCCGCGGTTCAAAAGTCCGTCCGGATCGAACGCGGACTTGATACCGCGTGTCAATCGTTCGATTTCCGGCTTCAACGGCTCAAAGACGTCGACGCTGGCTCTGACCTCCGGCTGCGCCCGGATCAAGGTTGCATGACCTCCGCGGACCGATACAGCTCGGCGCACGTCGGCGGCCCCGGCATCGGCCGCTACCGGAACTTCAAGCCATATCAGCGCTCCCGCCCAGTCGTAGAACGCAACGACGTCCATGAACTTCTGGATCGCGAAAACGATCTCGGCCGCTTTTGTCGGTAGCGCCGAAATTCGCCACAGGCTCGTTTCGTTGGAAAAGGGCATGACAGAAAGCGCCCTGAACTCGCTCCACAAACTCCAGGTTTGCTCCGCATCGAGTTCAATCGGATGTCCGTAAACTTTCAGCGCGGCTTTCAGCTTCTCTTTGCGCTCATCGACGGCCGCCGAAAAATTTTCGAGCCGCAATAGTGTCACCGGCTCATCTATGCCTTTGAGCTTCGCCTGCCTCAGTCGGGATGCGCAGTTCTTCGGCAGATGCACGGCGCCCGAGACTTCAAGCGGCGTTCCCATCGCCACAGTCAAGGCTTCGATGCCAAGGTCGTCCGGCAGTCCGGTATACGCAAGCGTCACCATCGTTTGCGGCAAAGGCGCGACCTTAAATGTCACCTCGGTCATCACCGCAAGTGTTCCCCAGCTGCCGGTCAAGCCGCGTGCTACGTCGAGGCCGGTGACGTTCTTCATCACGCGCCCGCCTGATTTGAAAAGCTCGCCACGGCCGTTGACCGCCCTGACGCCCAGAAAATTATCCCGCGCGCTTCCCGCCGCGATGCGTCTGGAACCCGAAAAATTCGTCGCAAAGACGCCGCCGATCGACAACGCGCCACCCGGAGCACCGGTCGCCGGTCCGAGATCGACCGGTTCGAAGGCGAGCATCTGTCCACGGGCCGCGAGTATGGCCTCGATCTCGTAGACGGCGGTTCCAGCACGCGCCGACATGACGATTTCGGTCGGCTCATAAAGCGTCACGCCTTTGAGCCCGGACGTCGACAACACGACATCGGCCTTGGAGGTGCGCCCGGCATTGCGCAACGCGCCGTGGCCGACGACCTCCATGTCCCGCTTCTGACTGGCGAGCTTGGCAATCATCGACTGCAGCTCCCATTCGGCTGCGGGTCGCAAGAGTTCCGTCACGATTGCACCATGCGTTACGCCGCCTCGGGTGCACGTGCGGCGAGCCCGGCGCGCAGGCTCTCGCTAGCGTCTAGTGGAAAAACTTTGGCCGGGTTCAGCCGCCATCCCGGATCGAACACGCTCTTGATGCGCATCTGCACGTCGAGGTCGGTTGCCGTAAATTGCGTCGCCATCAGCTCGCGTTTCTCGATGCCGACGCCGTGCTCGCCGGTGAGACAGCCGCCAAGCTCGACGCAGAGTCGCAAAATAGCGGCGCCCGCAATTTCCGCCCGGTCGGCTTCATCGGGGCTGTTGGCATCGTAGAGAACGAGCGGGTGGAGATTGCCGTCGCCGGCGTGGAAGATGTTCGCAACTCTCAGGCCGTGCTCGGCGCAGATCTGGCTTATGCGCGTCAGCGCGTGCGGCAGCTGGCTCAGCGGAATGACGCCGTCCATGCAGAGATAATCTGAAATACGGCCAATGGCTCCGAACGCGGCCTTGCGCCCGGCCCAAATGCGCGCGCTTTGTTCCGCGTTCGAGCTGATCGACACGGTTTTCGGATCGAACCTCGCAGCAATTTCCGCGATGCGACCGAGCAGAACGCCGATTTCGTTTTCAGAGCCTTCAACCTCGACAATCAGCAAGGCTTCAGCGTCGAGCGGATATCCGGCGCCGGCAAACGCCTCACAGACTTCGGTCGCGGCGCGATCCATGTATTCGATGGCAACGGGAATGATGCCGGCCGCAATGATCGCCGCGACGCAGCTGCCGGCAGCCTCCGGCGACCGGAAGCCGATCAGCATCGGCCTTGCGGCTTCGGCGGACCGGATGATCTTGACGGTCGCCTCGGTGATGACGCCGAGTTGGCCTTCCGACCCAATGACAAAGCTCAGGAGGTCGTATCCGCCACGATCAAGTGTCGTTCCCCCGATTTCGACGATAGTGCCATCCATCAACACCATCTTCACGGCGAGAACGTTGTGAGTCGTCACGCCGTACTTGAGGCAGTGGGCGCCGCCCGAATTCATCGCGAGATTACCCGCAAGTGTGCAGGCTAGCTGCGAGGATGGATCGGGCGCGTAGAAAAAGCCCTGCACCGCGACGCGCGCCGTAATCTCCAAATTTGTGATGCCGGCTTCGACACGTGCGAACCGATTGGCGAAGTCGATCTCGAGCACGCGGTTCATTTTCGAAATGCAGAGGACGACAGCGTCCTCACTCGGCAGCGCCCCGCCGCAGAGCGACGTTCCGGCTCCGCGCGGAATGACCTTCACATCGTTCTCGTGGCAGTATTTGAGGATCTTCGAGACTTCTTCGGTCGTACGCGGAAGGACGACCAGCATCGGCATGCAGCTGTAGGCCGTGAACGCATCCGTCTCGTAGGCGCGCCGGCCATCCTCGTCGACGATCAGCACATCCATGCCGACACGGTTCCGCAGTCCCTCGATGATGAGTGGCCGCCGGCGAAGAACGCCGACTTCGGGCTCAGGGAATTCAATGTACGGCATCGCCCGACCTCTTAGCGCCGGTCGCCCGGTATTGACCTTGCGTCCCAGGTCTCTCTCGATTTCAGAACGGCTCGACGGAACCGCCAGACAAAGGGCCCGGACGCGGGTCGCGGCAGAGGACCGCTGCCGTTAAGCATTTTCGCATGTGCGGTGGTGGCCCGCAATACGGGCCGAGGCCGTTGCATCGCCTTCTTACGAAAATCTCGCTAGTGGCGACCGCGATCGCGGCTGGATGGTTGATGGCCCTGCGGTTCATGACCCATGGGCTCGCGGCCCATCGGCTCACGACGGGATGAAGGTCCGCTTCGGCGGAAGCACCGGGTAATACAGGATTGGAGTTGCGCATCGCATCTTGGCGACGACAAGAGCTTCGTCGTCATTCGGCAAGAGTTGTGGTCGCCGCGGCACCCATCCACGCAGGGATCGGTGTTCGCATGGCTCGCCCCGAAGGCGGCCAACATGACAAGTCCGGAGACGGCTGCACCCGACGCGCGTTTCAACAGCGATGCGACGCGCGACATGTGCCGCCTCCTCACTCCCGACTGCGGGCCCGGGTCAAACGTTGCGTGCTAACCACTCGACCATGAACAATGGCTGAACCGGACCGCATGACTATGCAGCCTGCTCGCAAGCACTCAGAAGGCAAATTCCTCAAAAATATGGTCAATGTTGCCGTTCCAGTCGCCGGAATAGCGGCGCAGAAACTCATCTGACAACGTCCGGCCGTTATCCGAAATCTGTTCGAGCGGCGCCAGATAGACCGTTTCGTCCTGCTTCCGCGAATTGAGGCGCCCGCGATTCTTGAGCCCCAACCGCGAGATGCGAAGGGCCTGTCGGGCGAGGTCGCGAACGCTCGTCGATCGGAAGCGCGTCCCGAACCCCGACTTCGGCACGTCGTTGCGCAACTTGTCGCGTTCGTCGGCCGTCCAGTCTCGCACCATCTCCCAGGCTTGGTCGAGCGCCGTCTCGTCGTAAAGAATGCCGGTCCAGAAGGCCGGCAACGCCGTAATCGTTCCCCATCGACCGCCGTCGGCGCCGCGCATTTCGAGGAATCGCTTGAGGCGAACTTCGGGAAAAAGTGTTGTCAGGTGATCGGACCAGTCGTCGGCGGTTGGGCGTTCGCCTTCGAAGCCCTTGAGGCGTCCGTTTAGAAAATCGCGGAACGACGCGCCCGCGACGTCGATGTAGTTGCCGCCGCGATAGACGAAGTACATCGGCACATCGAGCGCGTACTCCACGTAGCGCTCGTATCCCATCCCCGGTTCGAATACGAACGGAAGCATTCCCGTTCGACGCTTATCCGTATCGCGCCAGACTTCGCTGCGCATCGATTGAAAACCGTTCGGCTTGCCTTCCGTGAACGGCGAGGAGGCGAACAGCGCCGTCGCGATCGGCTGCAATGCCAACGAGACGCGGAGCTTTTTGACCATGTCGGCTTCGGAACCATAGTCCAGGTTCACCTGTACCGTCGCCGTTCGGTACATCATGTCGAGGCCGCGGCTGCCGACGGTCGGCATGTAGCGCGTCATCACCTGATAACGCTTTTTCGGCATTCGCGGCACTTCGTCGAGACGCCACTTCGGCGAAAATCCGATGCCGAGGAAGCCGATCGCGAGATCTTCGCCGACGTCGATGACCTCGCGCAGGTGTTCGTCCGTCTCGGCCGCCGTCTCGTGCAGCGTTTCGAGCGGCGCTCCCGAGAGTTCGAACTGTCCGCCCGGTTCGAGACTGATCGTGCCGCCTTTTTCTCCATCCGGCCGTCTTAGCGCGATGACGTTGTCGCCTTCGCGGATGGCGATCCAGCCATAACGCCGGATCAGCTCTTGCATCAGCGCGCGGATGCCGTCCGGGCCATCATAGGAAACCGGAGCAAGCGATCCCGTCCGGAAGACGAACTTCTCGTGCTCGGTGCCGATCCGCCATTCGGATCTGGGCTTCTCGCCGGCCGCGATCCAGCGCACGAGATCATCGCGCGTCTCGATCGTCGCGCTTTGCGACCCTTGTTCTCGCGTTGACATGCTTGACCGGCCCGGCCCATTCCTGATTGCACCCGCGGCGGCGCCCGCACGGCTTCAGCCTTATGGCGGGGCATGACATCGACGGCAAGGGCGGTGCGCCTCAGCGCCGCCGCCAGTCGCCAACAACGGCATTTGTCAGCGCCAGCACCGCGACCGCCGCCGTGTCGGCGCGCATGATTCGCGGGCCGAGCGATATGGGAACGACGAACGGCTTGCCGAGAAGTCGCTGGCGTTCGCCTGCCGAGAACCCGCCCTCGGGCCCGATCAGGACGGCGAGCGGGCCCGGCTCTATCCGGCCCAGCGATTCGACGGGATCGGCGTTGTCTTCGTGTTCGTCGCAGTAGATGAGCTTTCGGGTCGCGTCCCAGCCGGTCAGGGCATCCTGCAGCCGGACGGGCTCATGTACCTCAGGGACTCGAAGAACGCCGCATTGTTCGGCCGCCTCGACGACGTTGGCCCGCATCCGTTCGGTGTTGACCCTCTCCGCGATCGTTCGTTCCGTGATGACGGGCCGCAGACGACGGACGCCCATTTCCGTCACCTTCTGCACCATGTAATCGAGGCGTGACCGCTTGAGCGGCGCAAAGACATAGTCAATGTCAGGGCCGCCCTCCTGCGGGCGAACCTGACGCTCAAGCCGCAGCGTCGCACCACGCTTTTTGACTTCGCCGAGAGCCGCAAGCCATTCGCCCTCCCGGCCATTGAAAACGAGGACCTCGGCGCCCTGTCTGAGGCGCAGTACGGTGATCAGATAGCGAGCCTGAGCCTCGGTGAGCTCAACTGTTTGGCCGGCGGAAAGGCCGCTCTCTACAAAGAGCCGTTCCGATGCTAGGTCGCGAATTGCCATGTTCCGGTCTTATCGGAGCTTTGTATCCAGTCAAACGGCTTTGCTGGAGATGGTCGGCGTTGCACAGCGCTGCACCGCAGGATAGCGTTTTCGATAAACCGCCGAGGAACGTCCGCCACTATGGAGATAGAGGTTTCGCCGATTGCCGATGCGCCGCCGTCGAACTGGGTCGACCGGTGGGCGCCCGAATCATGGCGTCCCTATCTGAGGCTCGGCCGCTTCGATCGGCCAATCGGCGCCTGGCTGTTGCTTTTCCCGTGCTGGTGGTCGCAAACGCTCGCCCAGATCGATTTGGGCCAGACTTTTCTCAACTTCGGTTATCTCGTCCTGTTTGCCATCGGCGCTCTGGCCATGCGCGCCTCGGGATGCGCTTACAATGACTATATCGACCGCGACATCGATGCGCAGGTCTACCGAACTGCGAATCGGCCGATCCCTTCAGGACAGGTATCGCCGGAAGCGGCGCTAGTTTTCGTCGCAGCGACGGCCTGTGTCGGTCTTGCCGTCGTCCTCAATTTCAACTGGTTCACGATCTGGCTGGCCATTTCGTCCCTGCTGGTCGTCGCCGCTTATCCCTTTGCCAAGCGGTTGATCCCCTACCCGCAACTGGTCCTCGGGTTCGCATTCAGCTGGGGTGCGCTTGTCGGTTGGGCTGCGGTCAAGGGCTCGCTCGGCTTGCCGGCGCTGGTGCTTTTCACTGGATGCGTGCTCTGGACCATCGGCTACGACACGATCTACGCCCATCAGGACAAAGAGGACGACGCGCTACTTGGGCTTGGCTCGACGGCGCTGAAATTCGGAGGCAATACAGTTTCGTTTGTCGGGGCATTGTACGGGCTGGCCGCCATCTTCTGGCTGATCGCCGGAGCCCTGGCCGGTGCCCACCTCGTCTATTTTCTCGCCGTCGCACTGGTCTTTCTGCAGATGTCCTGGCAGGTCGCGACGCTCGACATTCACGATTCCGCCAATTGCCTCAGACGGTTTCAGTCCAATCGTGATGTGGGACTGGCGGTATTCCTGGGATTGCTGGCCGATAAGGCGCTTTCGTGGTTCGCGGGCCTCGGCTGAACACACGTCACACGACGACAGTTCGCCGCACAGCAACGGCGCGAGTTTGAACCACTCGCGCCGCGCCGTTACGTCTCGCCTGTTGACTTTTTTCGAGCGGCTATTGGTGCAGCCTGGCTTCAATTCCTAACAGGATTGTCTTCCAATAGGCTTAAATTGTATCGTGAAAATATGCTTAAAGTGACGTTTCAACTTCGGACGGCCGGCGTCGAGTTCCCGCACTCTCAAGCGGTTGACGTCACTCGCGGCTTGGGCTTTCTGCCAACAGCGCAGCGGCAATCTTTCAGGAGAAGACTAATTGCAACGGCCCGCCTCTTCCCCGGACTCACAGCCGCAGCTTCTTCACCTTGTGTTCGGCGGTGAGCTGAAGTCGCTCGACGGCCACGAATTTCGCAATCTCGGCAGCGTTGACGTGGTCGGGATCTACCCCGACTACCAAAGCGCCTACGCCGCCTGGAAGGGAGCGGCCCAGCGCTCGGTCGACAACGCGATGATGCGGTATTTCATCGTCCACCTCCATCGCCTGCTCGAACCGAACGGTTCGAGCCCGGTCCGCCAAGCGACGCCCACATCGTGAGTTCGCATCCCCATAAAGCCGAGAAGCGACCACGCGCACGGCTGCGGCTCGATGCGCCCTCGCGCGCGCTGCTCCACCGCTTCGTCATGGATTGGGTTTGGCCACGGCGGCTGGAACTCGTCTGGACGCTGTTTCTGACGGTCTGTCTTGCCGGTGTGACCGGCAGTTATCCGGCGATCATCAAGAAATCATTCGACTTGCTTATGGGCGGCAAGCACTCGGGGGCGTTGCCGTGGGTTCTTGCGGCAATCATCGGCATTACCTTGGCACGGGCAACACTGCTCTATTTGCAGGCTGTCGCGTCGAACCGCGTCATTCTGCGGCTCACCTCGGACATGCAGAAGGTTGCCTTCAGGCACCTTATCAACTCGGATTTCTCACGTCTCTCGCGTGAGACGCCGGGCCGGCTGATGTCGCGGCTGACAAACGACATCGGATTTATCCAAACCGCATTGTCCTCCGGGCTGAATTCGTTTTTGCGGGATCTCTTTTCCGTCGTGGCCCTCGTCGGGGCTATGTTCTATCTCGACTGGGCGATGACACTCATCGTCCTCGGCGTCTATCCGATCGCAGCCCTTCCCGTCGCGACCATCAGCGACAGTCTGCGCCGCGTTGCAAAGCGCACGCAAAGCGGCCTCGGCGACATGACATCGCTGTTGTCGGAGAAGCTATCGGGCGCGCGTCTCATCAAGTCGTTTCGCCTCGAGGACTACGCTGCGGCGCGGCTCGATAAAAGTTTCGAGGATCTTTACCGGCTAAAAATGAAATCGGTGCGCACACGCGCCCGCATGGATCCTATCCTTGAAGCATTAGGAGGCCTCGCAGTCGCGGGCGTCGTCGGATTCGCTTTTCTACGGATTTCGACCGGCATTTCGACCGTAGGCGATTTCATGGGTTTCATAACGGCATTGCTGATGGCAGCACAGCCTATCCGCGCGCTCGGAAATCTCGCAGGCCGCGTCAAAGAAGGCATCGCGGCGGCAGAAAGCTTTTATGGTCTTCTTGACGAAAAGCCTTCGATTACCGACAAGCCCGGCGCCAAAGAGCTTCAAATCTCAAAAGGCGCGATTTCCTTCCGCGACGTCGCGTTCAGCTACGACAAGCACTCGAAAGAGCGCGCCGTCTCCAATTTCACGCTCGACGTGCCGGGCGGCAGCACCGTCGCGCTCGTGGGCCGCTCGGGCGGCGGCAAGTCGACCATCGTCAATCTGGTGCCGCGACTCTTCGACTTGACCGAAGGGGCGATCGTCATCGACGGCCAAAATGTGCAGGACGTGACGCTCGCCTCACTGCGCGACCATGTTGCGATCGTCAGTCAGGACATCACGCTCTTCGACGATACAATTGCCGCCAACATCGCCCTCGGACGACTTCGCGCCAGCGAAAGCGACATCATCGAAGCCGCGAAGGCGGCGGCGGCGCACGATTTCATTCTTGCCCAACCGCAAGGCTATCAGACGATCATCGGCGACAGGGGCGGCCGGCTATCCGGTGGCCAGCGTCAGCGGCTTGCGCTGGCACGAGCGATACTCAAGGACGCGCCCATTCTGCTGCTAGATGAAGCCACGAGTGCGCTCGATAATGAAAGCGAGCAACTCGTACAGGAAGCGCTCGCCACGTTCACGCGCACCCGTACGACTCTCGTCATCGCTCATCGGCTGTCGACGGTGCAGAGCGCCGACATGATCTGCGTCATGGAAGCAGGCTCCATCGTCGAGCGCGGCACCCATGCCGAGCTTCTCACCCGTAACGGCCCCTATTCGCGCTTGAACCGTTCGAGCCATGCGCTCGCCAGTTGAGACAAAGGCGGTCTACTCGCGTTTCAACAAGTTGTTGACCAGCCTGTTTGCCCAGCCACGCGCTTTGAACGAATGAGCGATCTCGTCGGGATCGTAGACCTTGTCGACCCAGTCCCAGAATTCGATGCCCGTCATAGCCGAATCTTCCAGGTAGCGATCGAAGACCGCATCGAGTACGCCGGTGTCGGCATTGCGGAAATGGCCGTACCGCAACGATAGCTGGTTTCTCGCTTCGTGGATCGGCACGCCGTCGCGAACATGGCGAACCATCAGCCCCATCACACCGGCGCGATCGGCGCCCGACTTGCAATGTACAAGGATTGGATATTCGACGTTCGCAAGCAAATTCCTGATGGCCTTGAACTGCGCACGTGTCGGCGCCGCACGAGACCTCAGGGCCAAATCGACGAGCTTGACGCCATGACGCGCGCACGCCTGCTGCTCCAGCCAGCGTGTTCCGAACGTTTGTTCGCCGCGAAGGTTGACGATCGTTTTGATGCCGTGTCTGGCGAGCCAGCGGACGTGATGAGGCGCCGGCTGAGCGGAGCGCCAGGCATCCTGCGTGATGCGATGCCTGTTATTATAAACGAGCCGCACAAACCCGTAATCTATGAACAGCATTTCCGCATAGCATAGGACAGGCGCGAACCTCGACCGCACCCAGGACGGGGACGAATGGACGACCCGGTGCAGCAGAGCACCGCTCTTCCGGCGCAGACCGCGCTTAGCTTGTTTAATGAGGCTGGCCATTTGGGGCTGTCAGAATGCCCCGATTCGGAGCCTGACCGCGCGGGCGCAGAAGGTGCTATTCAGTGGTTTGTTCGCCAAAGCGCGTGATCCAATCCAATTGAACTTGCTAAGTATTCACTATAGCTACAGGCCGCAAGGGCTTTGGATAGCGACCGCTTCGTGCGCCGCAAGGCCTTGCTACAGTTACAAAAAGGCAGCGCCATCGTATGGCCGAAACTAAGAAGACGATTTTGCGATACGGGGGAAAAGCGCTGGCGGGTTTCGTACGCCATGTTGCCAGTTCGTCCAATATCATCAACGACCCGCCAGATCTCGCCGACCGTCTTATCCAGGCCCATCCTTGCATCGTGGGGTGCTGGCACGGCCAATTCATGATGATCTCCGAACTTCGCCCCGAGAACATCAAAGTCGCGGCGATGGTCGCTCGGCACGGCGACGCGGAACTGATCAGTGAAACATTACGGGCGATCGACGTCGAACTGATACGCGGTGCCGGCGCGGGCAAGCGCAAACGTGATCGCGGAGGGGCAGCTGCGCTGCGCGCATCACTCCGCGCGCTTGCGGACGGGTATTCACTTGTCATGACCTCGGACGTTCCGCCGGGACCAGCGCGTGTTGCGGGCGCCGGCATCGTAACGATCGCGCGCATGTCGGGCCGGCCCATCGTTCCGGTGGCGGTCTCTACGAAGCATTTCGCCTCGTTCGATACGTGGAGCCGGATTACCGTCAACCTCCCCTATTCGAATCTCGCATTCGTCGTCGGCGATCCTATCGAGGTTCCCCGCGACGCTGACGCCGCCACACTCGAGGCCAAACGTCTCGAACTCGAAGCCGCGCTCAATACCGCAACCACGAAAGCCTACGCACTCTCTGGGGGCGATCTGCACAGGGCCACGCCGCTCGATCAACTTGCAGCGATTTCTCCGCCCGAACCGGGCCTGGCGCTCAAAACCTACCGCGCCGCGACCTCCGTACTGAGGCCCGCCGTGCCGCTGCTGCTCAACGTCCGCGGCCGCCAAGGCAAGGAGGACGTAAGCCGGCGTGGAGAGCGCCTCGGCTTCGCGGGGCGCCCGCGTCCCGCTGGTCAGGTCGTCTGGATGCATGCGGCGAGCGTCGGCGAAACGAACGCCATCCTTCCGCTCATCGAAGGTTTGCTCGATGCCAATCCGCACATCCACGTTCTGCTGACGACGGGCACGACGACGTCCGCCGGCATTGCGGGCAGCCGTCTTCCGGATCGGGCGTTTCACCAATTCGTCCCACTCGACATTCCGCAATACGTTTCTCGATTTCTCGATCATTGGAAGCCGGCGCTTTCGATATTCACCGAGTCCGACATCTGGCCGAACCTGGTTCTCGGGACTGCCGAGCGGCAAATTCCGCTTGTGCTCGTCAATGCCAGAATGTCGCCGCGGAGCATCGGCCGCTGGCGCAAGTTCGCGAAATTCGGCCGTCCGTTGTTTTCGCGCTTTGCGGCCGTGCTTGCGCAGAATGCCCAGGTGGCGCGTGCCATCAAACGCCTCGGTGCACCGAACATCATCATCGCGGGCAACATCAAGATCGATTCCCCGCCACCGCCCGTCGATCATGCCGTGCTCGCGCGCCTGAAGAGCGCGGTCGGAGCACGCCCCGTCTTTCTGGCTGCCAGCACGCATCCCGGCGAAGACACGGTGATCGCGGCGGCACACACGCTGATGCGCAGCAACATCGAAGGCCTGTTGACGATCATCGTGCCGCGCCATCCCGAACGCGGCGGCGGGCTTGCCGCAACGCTCGGGGGCCTTGGACTCAAGACGCAGCTGCGGTCCAAGTCGCCAGACCCCGAACCCGAGACGGAAATTTATGTCGCCGACAGCATCGGCGAACTCGGAACGTTTTATGCGATTGCACCCGTCGCCCTCGTTGGTGGATCGCTCGTCGAGCACGGCGGACAAAACCCCATTGAGGCTGTCGGTCACGGCGCCTGCGTATTGACCGGACCGTTCACTCACAACTTTCGCGAAGCCTATGCCTCGCTGTTTCGCGAAGGCGGAGCCATCGAGGTCCGTTCGTCCGACGATATTGCGCGGCAGGTCACGATGCTTCTCAAAGATCAGATCGCCGCAAAGCGCATGCACGCCGGTGCCGAACGCGCGTTGCAATCGCTCGGAGGCGCGCTCGAAAAAACGCTCAACGCCATCCAGCCGCTGCTCGAGAAGAAAAGGATGTGAGCTTGCGTAGTCGCGAACCCGATTGGTGGTATGGCACCGCGCCGCACTGGCAGGCGACGCTACTTTCCCCGATCGGGGCGCTCGTCGGAGAGATCGCAAAGGCGAGATTGCGCCGTGCGAAGCCCTATCGCGCGCTGGTCCCGGTCATATGCGTCGGAAATTTCACGGCCGGCGGATCGGGAAAAACGCCGCTCGCCATCTTGATCGCCCGCTTCGTTTCCGGCCTCGGACGAGAGCCCTGGTTTCTGTCTCGCGGATATGGCGGAACGCACGAAGGTCCGCTGCGGGTCCAGCCGGCGATGCACACCGCTGGTGAGGTCGGAGATGAACCGCTGCTGCTGGCGCGTCACGCGCCGACCGTCATTTCGCGCGACCGCCGCAAAGGCGCCGAAGCGATCGAGGCCAGCGCCCCGCGTGACGCCGTCATCATCATGGACGACGGACTGCAAAATCCGGCGCTTGCAAAAAGCATTTCGATCGCCGTCGTCGATGGGGATCGCGGCTTCGGCAACGGCTACGTGATTCCGGCCGGGCCGCTGCGTGCACCCCTCGCGGCGCAAATTAGTCTTGCCGACCTGATCGTCACGACCGGCCGCGCGGACTCCGGCGACACGCTGGCTATCATGGCCTTGCGCGGGATGACGGATGCTCCATTCATCAAAGCCGAGACGCGCGCAACGGCTGCCGCCGCCGAGATGAAAGGTCGGAGGGTCGTCGCCTACGCGGGGATTGCCAACCCTCAGCGCTTTTTTTCAATGCTCAACAACCTCGGCGCCGACATCGTCGAGCGCCACACGTTCGCCGATCATCACGCCTTCAGCAATGCCGAAGCCGAGAGTCTTCTCGACGCCGCGAGCCGCAACGAGGCAAGTCTTGTCACCACGGAAAAAGATCTCGTCCGGCTTATGGGAGCATCCGGCCGTCGCGCAGAACTTGCAAAGCGATCAGCGGCGCTGGCGATTGAAACGGTGATCGAGGATGCGGACTTGAAAATCCTGACGACCATGATCGCACGCGCCATCGCGCGCTAATCGCATCAGCCCGTCTGGCGTGCCCGCAAATCCAAATACCTTTGCACCGAGATTGCAGCGGAAGCGTAAGCCTCCTGCGCGTCGACACTCCAGTAGCGCAAATCCGCAAGCGCGATCGGCTCTCCGGTGACGGCGCAACGGACGTACTCGCCGGGCGACAGCACTTCGAATTCGCCATCCAAAAATCGAAGCTTGGCTTCGTTACGAACGCCAAAAAATTTCTCAATACGATTCATAAAGCTTCCCGGGACGCCGTTCCCTAGACCCGCCGATATGCGCGGTTCATGCCACGCACTGAATAAGAACTCGGCAGGTTTATTGCTATCCTTCTAGCCCAAAATCACTAAAAAAGAGAGCCCTGTCCGCCGCGCCTACTTTCCTTGGGGCGCGGCGTTTTGGACCCGCCTCCGGTTGCCGCCTCGCCCGGCTCAGCCGTTCCGCCGCCGTCCGCCACAACGCCGACCCGGCCGTCCGAAAACTCAACGCTCAACGCGGCACCGGCAGCAACCGATCGCGCGTGCCTGACCATAAGTCCTGCCTCGTCGCGCACGAGTGCGAAGCCGCGCGATAGAACGCTTTGGTAGCCCAAGGAATTGAGGAGTGCGCTCTTTCCATCAAGCACCCTGCGGCGCACCGCCACGCGATTGAGCAACGCTTGCCCGGCGCGCCTCTCGACCGCGACGAGGCGTTCGCGGAGGCGGGCCAACCTCTGGGCCAGAGGCGCCGTCGATAGACGCCCCGAGATGCGCGCCAATTTCGTCGCATGCGCCCGCGCATTGGCAAGAAGCGCCCGCGACAGACGCCGGTCGATCGCATCGAAACGCTGACGCGGCATGGCGACCAGATCATCGAGCGTTGGCAGGCCGCGGGAGGCCGCCTTCAGATGTGTGCGAACGCTTTCGAGCAGGCGTCGCACGGCCGTCCGTTTGCGCAGTTGAAGTTTGTCGAGCGTCTCGATCAGTTCGGAATATTTCGGCACTGCCCACTCGGCAGCCTTGGTCGGCGTGGGGGCGCGAGCATCCGCGACGAGATCGAGCAGCGTCCAGTCCGTCTCGTGTCCGACAGCGGAAATCAGCGGAATATGGCTCTCGGCCGCCGCACGCACGACGATTTCCTCGTTGAAGCTCCACAAATCCTCGAGGCTGCCGCCGCCACGCGCTACGATCAGTACGTCGGGTCGCGGAATTTTCCCGTCCGCTTGAAGCGCGTTGAAGCCGCGGATCGCCGCTGCCACTTCTGCGGCGCTGCCTTCACCTTGTACCCGCACCGGCCAAAGCAGCACGCATGTCGGAAAGCGTTCGTGGAATCCAGCCAGCATGTCGCGGATCACCGCGCCGGTCGGGGATGTGATGATGCCGACGACTTTCGGCAGGAACGGGCGGGGCTTCTTGCGCGCCTCCTCGAAAAGCCCTTCGGCGGCGAACTTGCGCTTTCTTTCGTCGAGCAACACCATCAGCGCGCCGGCGCCGGCCGGATCGAGCGCCTCTATGACGATCTGATATTTCGAAGACCCAGGAAACGTCGTGATGCGGCCCTGGACGACGACTTCCATGCCCTCCTCAGGCTTGAAACGCAGCCGACCGAAAGCGCCCTTCCAGATCACAGCATCGATCTTGGCCTTGTCGTCCTTCAGAGCGAAATAGCAATGGCCGGACGAGTGCGGCCCGCGATAGCCCGAGATTTCGCCGCGCAGGCGGACGTAGCCGAACCCGTCTTCGAGCGCGCGCTTGATGGCGCCCGAAAGCTCGGACACCGAAAATTCCGGGGCGTTGGCACCCGGCCGGTTGTCACTTGCTTGGTTGGTTGAATTCAATGGCTTGCTGTTTTGTTTGAGCGACTTGTCTGTTTCGCGTTCGATGCTACACCAAAGCACGAATTGCAACAGGCGACCTGATGAATGTCTTGCTGATTGGCGCGGGCGGCCGCGAGCACGCGCTCGCCTGGGCGTTGAGCGCAAGCCCTCTCTTGACCAAGCTCTTCTGCGCGCCCGGTAATCCCGGGATCGCCGAGGTCGCCCAGTGCATCCCGATCGATCCTGCCGATCACGACGTCATCATCACGTTTTGCCGCGACGAACGCATCGAGCTGGTGGTCATCGGTCCCGAGGCGCCGCTCGTTGCGGGACTGGGTGACGCGCTCGGCGAGGCCGGCATCAAGTATTTCGGCCCGACGCGCGCCGCTGCTCAGCTCGAAGGTTCGAAAGGATTTACCAAGGACCTCTGCCGCACGGCCAACATTCCGACGGCCGCCTACGGCCGCTTCATGGACCCAGAAGCCGCCAAGACCTACCTCGCGTCGCAAGGCCTGCCGATTGTCGTCAAGGCCGACGGACTGGCGGCCGGCAAGGGCGTCATCATAGCGACGACACGGGAAGAAGCCGAGGCCGCCGTCGAAGCGTGTCTCTCTGGCGTCTTCGGCACGGCTGGCAACGAGATAGTCATCGAAGAATTTCTAGAGGGCGAGGAAGCGAGCTTCTTCGCGCTTTGCGACGGCGTGACGGCGCTGCCGCTCGCCTCGGCGCAAGATCACAAGCGCGCCGGCGACGGCGACACTGGCCTGAATACCGGTGGCATGGGCGCCTATTCACCGGCACCGATCGTCACGCCCGAAATGGCAGACCGAGTCATGCGCGAGATCATCACACCGACGGTGAAGGCGATGGCCGCGCGCGGCATGCCATTCAAAGGCGTCCTGTTCGCGGGCTTGATGATTTCGGCGTCGGGGCCGAAGCTCATCGAATTCAACGTCCGCTTCGGCGATCCGGAAACGCAGGTATTGATGATGCGCCTCAAATCCGATCTGCTTGCCGCATTACTGGCAACCGTCGACGGCGTTCTTTCGAATTTCGATCTTCGCTGGAGCGATGACGCGGCATTGACGGTGGTGATGGCGGCCAACGGCTATCCCGGCAAACCGATGAAAGGCACCGAGATCAAAGGTCTGGACGCGGCGAGGGCTACACCAGATGTCGAAATTTTTCACGCCGGTACGCGCCGGGACGGCGAGCGCCTTGTTGCCGACGGCGGACGCGTATTGGATGTCACGGGCCGCGGGCGCAATGTTGCCGAGGCGCGGGCCGCCGCCTATGCCGCGATCGCCAAGATCGACTGGCCGGGCGGATTTTATCGCAACGACATCGGCTGGCGCGCCTTGCAACGAAGTAAAGCCTGAACGGATGTTCCTGCGTTTGAGCGGACAACGGATTGCAGATCAGCCATGACCGCTCGCACGCCTCAACGATTGCCGATCCACAGCGAGCGGTTGGCGCGGACGCCGACAATCGGGCTCGCCCTTGGCGGCGGCGGGGCACGCGGTCTCGCGCATATCGCGATGCTCGAAGCTTTCGACGAACTCGGCGTCAAACCCAGCATCATCGCCGGCACGTCGATCGGCGCGATCTACGGCGCGGCCTATGCCTCTGGAATTTCCGGGCGCGAACTGCGCGCGCATACGAGGGATATTCTCTCCCAGCGTTTCGGACTGGCTCGAAACCTGTTCGCAGCAACAGGGCAGCCGTTCCAGCGGATCATGAACGTGCTCGGGGCGCGCAGCGCCATCTTGGACCCGGCCGTCGTGCTGGACTTGATCCTGCCGAAAAACGCAAAGACCATTTTCGCCGAATGCGACATTCCGTTGAAGATCGTCGCCTCCGATTTCTACGATCAGGAGCCGAGGGTGTTCACGGAAGGTCTGCTTCGGCCGGCAGTCGCGGCCAGTATGGCGCTGCCGGTCATCTTCCAACCCGTCGTCACCGGCGGAAGAGCGTTGATCGACGGCGGCTTGACCAATCCCTTGCCGTTCGATCTGCTCATTGGCGAGGCGGACATTATCGTCGCCATCGATGTTTCGGGCGCGCCCGTGCCCGATCCGAGGCGTTCGACGCCGACGGTTCTCGAAGCGCTCTTCGCCAGCGCATTCCTGTTTGAAGCGACGATCGTCAAGGAAAAGCTGAAGTCGGCCCAGCCCGATATCCTGATCAGAGCCGGCACGAGTAAATATCAGGCGCTCGAATTCCTGAAGTTCGACGAGATTCTTGCGGCGTCGAAGCCGGCGAAGGAGCGGCTGAAGCAACAGCTGGCGCGGGTTCTTTCGGTCGAAACCCTGCCGCAACTCGCGTCGCCGGACACGCAGTCCGGCCTCGACGTGCCACCGCAAGAGCCGAGGCGGCGAGGCCTGTTGGCGCGGGCACGCAAAGGCCGCAAGCAGGAGTAAGCCTCATAGTTCGCGGCGTTCGGCGAAAAAAGTTTTGAGCAACGATGCCGCCTCTACCTCCGCGATACCGGGATAGATTTCCGGCACATGATGGCATGTGGGCTGGCTGAAAACGCGCGCGCCCTGCTCGATGCCGCCGCCCTTCGGGTCGCTGGCGCCGTAGTAGAGACGCCGCAGGCGTGCGAATGAAATGGCCGCCGCGCACATCGGGCAAGGCTCCAACGTGACGTAGAGGTCGCAGCCGATAAGCCGTTCCGAGCCGATGGCCGCGCAGGCGCCGCGGATTGCCAGCGTTTCTGCGTGCGCCGTCGGATCGCGAAGCTCCAATGTCCGGTTTCCCGCGACCGCAAGCACCTCGCCCGTGGGTGAAACGACGACCGCACCGACCGGCACCTCGCCGCGTGCCGCGGCCGCGCGGGCCTCAGCAAGCGCAAGCGCCATATGGCTTACGGCGCCGGTCGATGTCATAAGCTCGCTCCGTCGTTCGAAGGCATCTGATCATTCATGTCCAAATCACCCGTCAGTTCCAAACCGCGCGCCCTGGAAAGCCGAGCCGAAAGTCGAGACGGCCCGATGCGCATCGCCAAGGCGATGGCGCACGCAGGCCTCTGCTCGCGCCGCGAGGCAGAGCGTTGGATCGCCGACGGCCGCGTCAGCGTCAACGGCAAGCTGCTCAAAACCCCTGCCGTAGAAGTCAGCGGGAGTGACAAAATCTTCGTCGATGGCAAGCCGCTGCCGACGGCCGGGCCTCCGCAGCTCTGGCGCTACCACAAGCCGAAAGGTATCGTCACCACGCATTCCGACCCGCAAGGGCGTCCGACCGTATTTGAAAAAATGCCGCCGGAAATGCCGCGCGTCATTTCGGTCGGCCGGTTGGATTTCAATACCGAAGGCTTGCTGCTGCTAACCAACAATGGCGAACTGGCCCGCCACCTCGAACTTCCGATCAATGGTTGGGTACGGCGGTACCGCGTCAGAGCCAAGGGCCGGGTGGCCGCGGAAGATCTCACCAAGCTCAAGGACGGCATCACGATCGACGGCGTTAACTACGGGCCGATCGAGGCAGCCGTCGACAGCGTACAGGGTGCCAACACGTGGCTGACCATTGCCATTCGCGAAGGCAAGAACCGCGAAGTCCGTAACGTCCTCTCCCACCTCGGCCTCGTCGTGAACCGCCTGATCCGCGTGTCATTCGGCCCGTTTCAGCTTCTCGATCTCTCACCCGGCGCGGTCGAAGCGGTGAAGCGGCGCGTGCTCGCCGCGCAGCTCGGCCCGCGAGCGGCCGAGACGTTCGGCCTTTCCGAGAGCCAGGTCGACCGCAAGGCGCGGCATGCCCGAGGCAAGGCCGCCAGCAAGGCCGGCGACGCATGAGGGTCGTTGCCGGTAGGTTTCGCGGCCGCCCCCTGGTAGCGCCGGACGATGCGGGCATTCGCCCGACTTCAGACCGTGTCCGCGAGAGCGTGTTCAACATTTTGGCTCACGGCCTCGGAGAATTCTCGATCGCCGGGCGGCGGGTGATCGATCTCTTTGCCGGTACGGGCGCTCTCGGAATCGAGGCGCTGTCGCGCGGGGCCAGCTACTGCCTGTTCGTCGAGGAAGCCGCGGACGCCCGGGCACTGATCCGACGCAACGTCGAAGCCTTCGGCCTGACCGGCGAAACGCGCATCTTCCGTCGCGACGCGACCGATCTCGGTCCAGCCGGAAATGTCGAGCCCTATGGCCTCGCGTTCCTCGATCCGCCTTATGGCAAGGGGCTTGGCGAAAAGGCCCTCGCGGGCTTGGCTACGGGCAGCTGGCTGATACCCGGCGCGATCGCCATTTTCGAAGAAAAGGCCGGCGCGACCAGCGCCATTCCGCCCGAGTTCAGCACGCTCGATTCGCGAACCTGGGGCGAAACCGAAGTGCGCTTCCTGCGCTTTACACCCTTGGTTCACGAAAAACGCTAGCGAATTCAGAATTCTAACCTGATGCCCGGCACCGCCGCTGGTCGATATCCCCGCTGAGGTTTAACTGCGGCAAATCGGTTGATCGCCGCGCAAAAATCGGCAGATTAATATTGCCGTTACTGGGGTTTGGAATTTGCTGCCGCACGTACTATGTCCATTGTGCGAAAAGGTCACTTGACGAAAGTATACTTTTTCGCACAACTATGCCGACCTGCCCGCTTGGGTGTCCGATGCCGGGGCCTTGAACCCCGATTGATTGGAGCCGTGACGTGATTCTTTGCCAGTGCGCCGTTATCTCCGATCGGGATATCGAGATTGCCGTTTCCGAGATCATGAGCGCCGGACCCGGGCTGTTGCCGACCCCGGGCGTCGTCTTCCGCCATCTCAACAAAAAGATGAACTGCTGCACGTGCGCTCCCGTTACTGTGGCTGCGATTTATGCCGCCATGGACACGCTCGCCAAAGACACTCGCGTCTGCCCGTTTGCGCTTGCTGAAGCCCGTGCCAAGCTCGTGCGCATCGAGGAGCGGCGCGAGCAGCGCCAGCGCCGCATCGATGCGGCACAGCACAACCGTCAAAGCCGTACGGCGCGCCGCGTCGCGTAACGCAAGAGTCTGAATTCCTGCGAGAAGAATCCCGAATGATGCTCGGGGCCCTGGCGATCCGCTGTCCAATCCGCTAGTTGTGTCTCATTGGTTTCGACCGCCTTTGGCCTTAGGCCTGGGGCAATCGCAAATGAGAGGCTGGAGCGGCGCATGAAGGGCAATTCGGACGTTATTACGCGCTTGAACGAGGCACTGAAACTCGAACTCGGCGCAGTCAACCAATATTGGTTGCATTTTCGACTACTCGACAACTGGGGATACAAAAAGCTCGCCAAGAAGGAGCGAAAAGAATCGATCGAAGAGATGCATCACGCCGATCGTCTGATCGACCGCATCATCTTCCTCGAGGGTCATCCGAATTTGCAGCATGTCGCGCCGCTGATGATTGGCGAGCACATCAAGGAAGTTCTCGAGTGCGATTTGAAGGGCGAGCACATCGCGCGCGACTACTACAAGCGGTCACGCGAAATCTGCCGCGACCTCGGCGATTACGTGACGATGGCGCTGTTCGAAGACCTGTTGAAGGATGAGGAAGGTCACATCGATTTCCTCGAAACGCAGCTCGAACTTCTCGGCAGCATCGGCGTCGAGAACTACGGCCAGCTCAACGCCGAAAGCGCCAACGACGGCGACGATCACTGAGCACAGACATCGCCATCCTCGAGCGGGCGAGCCTGCGGGACCGCTCGGGGATTCAACGAGAGAGTCGATGATTTTGAGCCCTCGGCGCTTTTTGCGCTGGATCCCCGGCCGCGCACCCGCGCTCGGCCGAGAATGACGACGGCCTGCTCGGCCGCGTTCAACGCCGTCCGAACAGGCGCTCGATGTCTGATAGTTTCAGCGCGACGTAGGTAGGGCGTCCGTGATTGCATTGACCCGAATAGGGCGTCGCTTCCATTTGCCGGAGCAGCGCGTTCATCTCTTCGGCCGTCAGGCGCCGGCCTGAGCGCACGCTACCGTGGCAGGCCATACGCGAGGCGACGCTGTCGAGACGGTCTTTCAGCGTTCGCGCCGTGCCGTTAGCGCGCAATTCGGCGGCGAGGTCTTTGACGAGGCCTTCGATGTCCGTCTCGCCGAGCAGCGCCGGCGTCGCTCTGACCGCGACTGCGCCTTCGCCGAAGCCTTCGAGAACGAGGCCGAGTTCGGCAAGCTCCTGTGCGCTGCCCTGAAGCAGTTCGGCATCATCGGCATCGAGCGTGACGATCGCCGGGATGAGCAATCCTTGGGTCGCGACGCCGCCGTTGGCCAGCGCCGCCTTCAGCTTTTCGTAGACTAGGCGCTCGTGCGCGGCGTGCTGATCGACGATGACGAGGCCGTCGCGAGTCTGCGCCACGATGTAGTTCTCATGCACCTGGGCGCGGACAGCACCCAGCGGGCGGTCGAGGCTCGCCTCCGCCGCTGCCCCCTCCATCGCGCGAACATCGCCGCTTGGCGCGTCGAGAACGGCAAACGGCGCCTGCGCTGCCTCGCTGAAACCGCTTACAAGCCCAGCGCTGTCGAAGCCGAACGACGAAGTCGCCTGGGCGTTGGGCAGCACTCCGGCTGAGAAATTTTCGACCGTCAGCACGCCGCCGCGCGCCGATGCCCGGTGCCCGGCCGCTTCCAACGACTGGCGCAGTGCGCCGACCATCAGCGCCCTGACGCGGCCAGCATCGCGAAAGCGAACCTCGGCCTTCGCCGGATGCACGTTGACGTCGACATCGCCCGGCGCGACGTCGAGGAACAGCGCCAGAAGCGGTGACCGCCCGCGCGGAATAAGATCGCCGTAGGCCGCCCGCACGGCGCCGATCAGCAGCTTGTCCTTCACCGAACGTCCGTTGACGAAAAGGAACTGCTGCGTGCTGTCGGGCCGGTGCAGCGTCGGAAGGCCTGCGAAGCCGAAGACGCGCATCGGCGCCGACGCGCCGCTTCCACCGCCCGACACTTCCAGCGCATCCGCGAAGAAGTCGCGGCCCATGATGGCGCCGATACGTTCGAGCCACGCAGCAGACGATCTCTCGCCACGGGCGTAGGTCATGGGCTTCTTGTCGCCGGTCTGCAGCGTGAAACCGATATCGGGATGCGCCATGGCGAGGCGGCGCACGACATCGGTGACGGCCATGACCTCGGAGCGTTCGGATTTCAGAAACTTGAGGCGCGCCGGCGTCGCCGAAAAGAGATCGCGAACCTCGACGATGGTCCCCGGATTGACGGCGGCCGGTCGAACGGGCGACTTCGCACCCCGAATCACCAGCACGGCGAAACCTTGCTCGGCCTCTCGCGCCCGCGACCTGATTTCGAGATGCGCGATCGAGCCGATCGACGGCAACGCCTCGCCGCGAAACCCGAGCGAGCGGATCGCGAACAGGTCTTCTTCGTCGAGTTTCGAAGTGGCGTGCCGTTCGACGGAAAGCGTCAGGTCCTCAGCGCTCATGCCCGAGCCGTCGTCGGTTATCCGGATCAGCGACAGGCCGCCGCCCACGACGACGATTTCAATTTGCGTCGCGCCGGCGTCGATGGCGTTCTCAACGAGTTCCTTGACGACGCTCGCCGGCCGCTCGACGACTTCGCCAGCTGCGATACGATTGATCGTCTCTGGGCTGAGCTGGCGGATCGCCACGGCGTCCGTCTCCTCGTCTTGAAAGCGCTGTTAAGCGCCTTTGGCGAGGCGCTCCCGGGTCAAAACTTTCGCAAGCTCAACCGCCGGTTGGTCGAACGGATCGACACCGAGCAGGCGGCCCGCGAGAATCGTCTCGATCATAAAGTGCATCAGCAGCGCGCCCAGCGCCTTTTCGTCGAGTTTTGCAACGTCGATTGTACGCACGGGACGCCCGGCGCGCGCCAAAGCTTCCGGAACTGCGTGGGCCTGCGCTGCAACGACATCGCCGACGGTGTGGCCGCCGAGCATCCCGGCGCCCGCGAGGCCCGCCAGTTCCGCGTCGATCTTCGGGCCCGTGTCGGCGCTGGCGACGCGCAGGATCGTCAGATAGTGCTGGCGCGGGCCGTCCATGAAAAGCTGCAACTGGCTGTGCTGATCGAGCGGCCCGACCGCGCCGATCGGAGTCGTGCCTTCGCCGCCCTTGCCGAGGCTTTCGGCCCAGAGCTGCACGAACCAGGCAGAGAACCGGCCCAGCTTGTCGGCATAAGGCATCATCACGAGATTGCTGATGCCCTTCTCCTTGGCGAGGGCGACTGCCGTTGCGGCGCCGACGGCCGGTGCGAAGTCTTGTGGCGTCTTGGCCGCGAGAAGCGCATCGATGACGGTTTTCGCGCCGGCGCGGATTGCGCGCGCGTCGAGGCCGCGTGCCAGTGCCGGCATCAGGCCGACATTGGTCAGGCACGAGAACCGGCCGCCGATGCCCGTGTGATGCTCGAGCATCGGGATGGCGAACTTCGCCAACAGCGTCCTGAGGCCGTTGCTTTTGCCGGGCTGCGCCGGCTCGGTGATGCCGAGAAAGAGTTTCGGGATTTGAGCTTCGAGGCCCGCCGCCTTGACGGCCGACAGCGTCGCGATCACCTGCGCGAGAGTTTCCGCCGTGCCGCCCGATTTGGACGTGACGATGAAACGTGACTCTGCAAGATCGAGCGTCTTCAACACGCCTTCGAGCGTGCCGCCATCGAGATTGTCGTAGAAGCGCGTTCGCGGCCGGGCCCGCTGCGCCTCATTGGCGACGCCTGGAATTTTCCAGCCGGCGATCTGCGCCAGCGTTTGCCCGCCGAGGCCAGAACCGCCGGTGCCGTAGAAGACAAGCGTGTTGGCCCCAACGCTAAGCCGAGCCAGCGCGGCTTCCGCCTCGGCTATGTCGGAAACCTCTTCCGCGATGCGGAGCAATGCGAGACGATTGTTGCGGTAATCGCCTTTCAGCGCCTCGACGTGGGGACCGGCGCGCTCGATCCAAGCGTCGTATTGCGAACGCGACAGGCCGTATTTGCCGATCGCCGATTCCAGACAGCCGTCGATATTCTGATTGAACACGCTGTCATCGTGCTTCTGGCCGTCCTGCATGTCGTACAAACGCTCCTGGAAAATCCAGGCTCCGGCCTAGCCCATTTGACCGCAACGGCCAAGGGCTGTGGGCCGATCCGAAAAGCTCAGGCCGGAGACGCTTAGCCGCGCCCTGGTACGGCCATCGCCGGCTGCACCGTCGCCGGCCTCGCCGACTTCAGTCCAAGTGGCTTGCCGACGATCGTCACGATCAGGTTATCGGGCTTCAGCAACCGAGCCGCCACCCGCTTTGCGTCTTCGAGCGTAACGGCATCGATCAGCTTGTTGCGGTTCTCGACGTATTCGGGGCCGAAGCCTTCCTGCATGAGGCCCAGGAGCTGCGCGGCGATCTTCAAGTCGGTATCGAAACGCAATGCGTAGGACCCTGTAAGATACGATTTGGCGGCAGCGAGATCGTCGGCTGTTGGCCCCTCGTCGGCCATCTTTTTCAATTCCTTGCGGATGATATCGAGGCTTTCGGCCATCGCTGAGTTTTTCGTCGCGACACTGCCGAGCATGATCGAGGTGTGCTGATAAGGCTGAAGGTACGTGTAGACCGAATAGGCAAGGCCGCGTTTCTCGCGCACCTCCTCCATCAGCTTGGCCGAGAACCCGCCACCGCCGAGGATGTGGTTGACGACGAAAGCCGTCAGAAAGTCCGGGTCCTTGCGCGGCATGGCGCCGAGACCGAACACGGCCACGGACTGCGGCACGCCCATCTCGATCACCTGCTGACCGCCGCCGGTCAACGGCTGCGTTTTGGTGACGGGAATGAGATCGGCTTTTGCAGGCAGGCCGCCGAAGACGTCGTCGACGAGCTTTCCGAGTTCGGCCGGCGTGATATCGCCGACGGCAACGATTTTGAGGTTATCGCGGGCAAACGTTCGCTTGTGATAGGCCGCGAGATCATCGTGCGTGATGCTCGAGACCGTCGTCATCGTCCCATTCGACGAACGGGCGTAGGGGTGGCCGGCGAAGGCCTGCGCATACCATTCGCGCTGCGCGACTTTATCGGGGTCCTTGTCGGCATAGGCGAGATTTGCCAACAGCTGCTGACGGATGCGGACGACCGCGTCGGTATCGAAGCGTGGGCTCTGCACCGAGAGCTTCAACAGCTCGACCGCCTTGTCGCGGTTGACGCTCAGCGTTTCGAAAGACCCGTAGATGGCGTCCTTGCTGTCCTCGTACTGCATGCGCATGGCGAGTTCTTCCATGCGCTCCTGATAGTCTTCGGATTTGAGATCGCCGGCGCCCTCATCCATCATCGCGGTGAGGAAGTTGGCGACGCCTTCCTTGCCGACAGGGTCCTGACTGCTGCCGCCGTCGAAAGCGTATCGCAATGCCATCATCGGAACGCTGTGCTCTTCGACGAGCCAAGCTTCAATTCCGCCGGGCGTCTTGATCTTCTGAATGTTCATAGCGGCGGCCGGATTGCTGGTTGAAATGGTGAGAATGAGACTGAGCGCTGCTACAGTCACGGCAAGTGCCGATCGGCTCGCGACTTTAGACGCCGCGGCGATCCGGCAAAAAAAACTGTGCATCGACGTCACCTCAATACGCTGTCCGATGAGGGAGGAGGCAGGTCTTCTTCGCTTTGCGCCACACCCGTCTGGTCGGGAACGAGATAGCCCGTAACCGACAGGCGCAAATCGAAGTACTGGGCCGCGACCTTTTTCACGTCGTCCGCCGTAACTTTCGAAATCGCATCCGGCCACGATTCGACATCGGCGACGGTACGGCCAACCGCCAAGCTCCAGCCATAGCGACGAGCCAGCGTCGCCTGGTTGTCGCTTTCGTAGATGTAATCGGCGAGGAAGCTGCTTTTTGCCCGAGCCAGTTCTGCGTCCGTGACGCCGTTTTTGGCTATATCGGCGAGGACCTCATCTATCGCCGCCTCGACCTTGGGGAGAGGCACACCGTCGGCGGCCACCGCGTAGAGCGAGATGTCGCCGCCGTCCAATCCGGATCCGGAATAGTCGCCGCCGGCGCTCGACGCGAGTTTCGAAGCGACCACCAGCTTTTTATAGAGCCGGCTGGTCGAGCCCGAACCCGCGATCTTCATCAACAGATCGAGCGCTTCCGCCTCGCCCGGCTTCGCGGTGACGTAGCTCGGCACGATGTAATAACGCTGCAGCGAAAAATTACCGGCGCGCGGGTCTTTGAGTTCAAGGCGCCTCGGTGCAATCGCCGGCGGATCGGTGGGCCGGTGACGGACCGGGCTTATATCCGGATTGGCGGGGATCTTGCCGTAAGTCGCTTCGGCGAGCTTTTTTACTTCATCTGCCGTGACATCCCCAGAAACGATGAGGATGGCGTTGTTCGGTGCGTAATAGTGCTTGTAGAACGTCAACGCGTCCTGGCGCGAGAGCTTCTGCATTTCGTGGTACCAGCCAATGACCGGCACGCCGTAGGGATCGTTGAGATACAGCGCCGCGTTCATTTGCTCGTTCAGCAAAGCGGCCGGATTATTGTCGATACGCGAACGGCGTTCTTCCAGAATGACGTCGCGCTCGGTCAGCACCTCTTTTTCGTCGAGCCGCAGATTGACCATGCGATCGGCTTCCATCTCCATCATCGTGCCAAGCCGATCCTTGGCGACGCGCTGAAAGTATGCGGTCGCGTCCTGGCCGGTGAAGGCATTGTCCTGGCCGCCGAGGCGTCCGACGATTTTGGAGAATTCGCCGACCGGGATCTTGTCGGTCGACTTGAACATCAGATGTTCGAGGAAGTGGGCGATGCCGGAACTTCCGCGCTTCTCGTCGGCGGCTCCGACCCGGTACCACACCATGTGGGTGACGACGGGGGCGCGGTGGTCGGGAATGACCACGACATCCATGCCGTTGGACAGCTTGAACTCGGAGGCGCGGACGCCCGTATCGGTAGCGTTGGCTTGGGGGTTCACTGCGAGCATGAGGAGCGCCAAAATGGTTAAAAGACTAAGTCGGGTCAACGTCATGAGACGCATGTCGTCGGTCCTTGAACCGTAGGCAGCGTCACTTGGGCTGCCTACCCGTTGGGATGATAGCCCGAGGCCGAAGCGCGGGGACTACTCTTCGCTAAAAAAGCGCTTCGGCAAGCCGGAGCGCCATCGCGGGAAGTCAGCGCTATCAGCGGACGTGGGAAGCAAAAGTCAAATGACAAGGCGTTCATCTCGACCCATGTAAGCTGCGGGCCGATCAACACTTTTATGTGCTCGAAAAGTTTTGATTATCGGGCAATTAGCCGGGCGGTCACTCGGTCTGGCCGTCTTCGCCTTCGTCGCCACTGTTCCACTTCTTGACCGCCGAGAATATCGAAGGATGGCACGACCCTAGCGGTCCGACTGCCAAATCGGCGTTGTTATCACCTTGAGCGGAGGCCTGATCATAATGGACTTTGCAATATTCGGCTTGCTGCTTCTCGAGTTCGGCCTTTGAGACCTTCAGCTTGTGATCCGGGTCCTGAATTTCGGCCAGTGTCGGCTGTGCGTCCTTGCCGCTTCCTGGAGGCGGTAACGAGTCGAGGCCCGGCGGTACGACCAGAGGCTCACGAACCGCCATTTTCGGATCGCCCGATTTCACGGAGCCGGTTGTGTTCATGCCCATGGCATCGAAAACTTTGCCGTTGAGCTGGATGTCGTCCATGCTGCAGCCCGCAAGCCACGGCAATGCCACGGCGAGAACCGCCAGCAACGCGCTTTTCGCGATTGTTTTCAACGACATCAGATTCCCCGTGCCTTCAACGCGACACGCCCCCCGAGGCGATAATACGCCGAAATTTACGGCGCTATTGCGACTCGCCCAGCAGGGACTCATACAATAGCCCTGCAACGCCAGCAACGATGGCCACATCTGCGATGTTGAAGACGTACCAATAGTATCCATAGGCGTGCAGTGAGAAAAAGTCGGCGACGCCGCCAATTCTGAGGCGGTCGATGGCGTTACCGATGGCCCCGCCGATGATCAGCGCCAGGCTGACGGCCATCAATCGGTTGGCACTCGACCGGTTGAGCCAGGCCCAGAGCGCCAGACTCGCGACGAACGCGAAGGCCGCCAACAGATATTGGCCGAGAACGCTCTCTTGATTGAACAGCGAATAGCTGATGCCGATGTTCTTCACGAACACAAGGTCGAGGAACGGCAAGACCTCGACGCGCCCTTTGCTCGCAATGTCGTAGACCGACAGCATCCACCATTTGCTCACCTGGTCGATGGCGACGGTCGCGACAACAATAGTAAGCGCGAGCGGCGCCCACCGGCTCCAAACGAGGCTGCGAGGCTTTGCCATTGTCATCATGCCGCCACCGCCGCGTCGATTTCGCGAACGGCCGCGGCGTCGCGCGCCGACAAATCAGGGTAGGCCGGATCAGAGCCGACATCCTTCGTGATGCGCCACGAGCGCGCGCACTTCATGCCCTCGGCGCGCTTGACGACGACGACGACGCCCGGCTCGTTCGGCAGCATGAAGGCGCCGGCCGGCGCGGCGTCGCCACGAACCGAAATATCCGACGTGATGCACACCTCGGCCATGTCGACACCGTCGAGACCGGCCATCAGATCGGCATCCGTGATGTAGACTTCCGGTGCGGCTTCAAGCGACGAGCCGATCTTCTTGTTGGCGCGCTCGATCTCGAGCGCTCCGGTTACGACGGCGCGAACCTCGCGCACGCGATCCCATTTGGCCGCAAGATTGTCGTCGCGCCATTCGCGCGGAATTTTCGGAAGCCCGGTCAGATGTACGCTGCCGTCATCCTCCGGACGATAAAGCAGCCAGGCTTCTTCGGCCGTGAATGACAGGATCGGCGCGAGCCATTTCAGCAGCGCATCGCATAGCCGATCGATCACCGTCAGCGCCGCCTTACGCTTCACGCTCGACGGCGGTTCGCAATAAAGCGCGTCTTTGCGAATGTCGAAATAGAACGCCGAGAGCTCGGTGTTCATGAATTGCGTGAGCAGGCCGACCACCTTGCGATAATCGTAAGTCTCGTAGGCTTTGCGGATTTCGTGATCGAGTTCGGCGAGCCGGTGCAGCATCAGCCGCTCGAGTTCGAACGGTCCCATATCGTTGAACGCAACGGTGTCGCCCGGCTTGAAGTGCGCCAGTGCGCCAAGCATCCAGCGGAGCGTGTTACGCAGCTTGCGGTACGTTTCCGAAAAGGTCTTGAGGATTTCGGCACCGATCCTCAGATCGTCGGAATAATCGGAGGCCGCCACCCAAAGCCGCAGGATGTCGGCGCCGGATTTCGCCATCACGTCCTGCGGCGCGACGACGTTGCCGAGCGACTTCGACATCTTCTGCCCCTTTTCGTCGAGGACGAAGCCATGCGTCAGCACGACATCGTAGGGCGCCTCGCCGCGCGTGCCGCAACTTTCGAGCAGCGAGGAATGGAACCAGCCGCGATGCTGATCGGAACCTTCGAGATACATTACTCGATCCTGGCCGCCGTCGCGTTTGCGGCGAAGCCCTTTGAAGCCTGGAAACGCGACCGGGTCTTCGATCGTGAAGGCGTGCGTCGAGCCTGAATCGAACCAGACGTCGAGCACGTCCTTGACCTGCTCCCACTTTGGAAGTTCGGCGTCGGTCACGATGCCTTTCAGGAAGCGTTCTTTCGCACCCGCCTCGAACCAGACGTCGGCACCGCTTTCGGCGAACGCCTTTTCGATGCGCGCGGCGAGTTCCTCCGACTTATCGAAGTCTGGACCCGGAATGACTTGATCGGTTTCGAGGTTGCGGAAAACGGTGATCGGCACGCCCCAGGCGCGCTGGCGCGACACGACCCAATCCGGCCGGTTCTCGATCATGCCGGTGATGCGGTTTTCGCCCGCTGCGGGCACCCATTCGGTGCGCTTGATTTCGTCGAGCGCGATGTGGCGAAGAGTTGGGGAATTGCCCCCTCTTTTGCTGGCGCTCGGCGACTCCCCCGCGGGGAGCCGGCCGCCGAGCGCGCGATCCATGCTGATGAACCATTGCGGCGTGTTGCGGAAGATGACCGGCTTCTTCGAGCGCCACGAGTGCGGATACTGATGCTTCAGGCGTCCGCGCGCGATGATGTTGCCGGCGGCGGCAAGCGCTTTGATGACCGCATCATTGGCGTCGCCCTTGTCGCCGTTCTCCTTCAGCACACGCTTGCCTTCAAAGCCCGGCGCGGCTTTCGTCATGACGCCGTCGGCATCGACGGTGAAAGGGACTTCCGTGTCGATGCCGCGGTCACGCAGCGCTTTTTGGTTCTTGGTCCAGATGTTGTAGTCGTCGGCACCATGACCGGGGGCGGTGTGCACGAAGCCGGTGCCCGTGTCGTCGGTAACGTGATCGCCGTCGAGCAACGGAACATTGAAGTCGTAGCCAAGGTCGGCGAGCGGGTGCGCGCAAACCATTTGCGAAAGCGTATCGTGCCAAACTTCACCGAGGTACTCGGCGGCTTCGACCTTTGCGGCCTTCAAGACGTCGGCGGATAATTTTTCGGCGAGTAGATAACAGTCGCCGACCTTCGCCCAGTTACCTTCCGGCGCTGCCGTGACCTTGTATAGACCGTACTGGATCCTGGACGAAAAGCTGATCGCGCGATTTCCGGGGATCGTCCATGGCGTCGTGGTCCAAATGACGACCGATGCGTTCACGAGTGCATCATACCAAAGGTCAAAATTATTGATCGACGTTGGGACCTTGAAATCTCCCAGCTTCTTGATTGGGAACTTCACCCAGATCATGTCCGACTGGTAGTCCTGGTACTCGACCTCGGCTTCGGCCAGCGCGGTCTTCTCGACGACGCTCCACATGACCGGCTTCGAGCCGCGATAGAGTTGCCCCGTGGCTGCAAACTTCATCAGTTCGCGCGCGATGATGCTTTCGGCATTGTAGTCCATCGTCGAATAGGGATGCGCCCAGTCGCCGATGACGCCGAGGCGCTTGAATTCCTCGCGCTGCACGTCGAGCCAGTGGCCTGCGAACTTCCGGCACTCGTCGCGGAAGGCGTTGATCGCGACCGGATCGAGGAAGTTCGGCTTCTCCTTGCCCTTGGCGCGGTACTGCTCCTCGATCTTCCATTCGATCGGCAGGCCGTGGCAGTCCCAGCCCGGCACGTAGTTTGAATCGTGCCCGAGCATCTGCTGCGACTTGACGACGAGATCCTTCAGGATCTTGTTCAGCGCGTGCCCAATGTGGATGTTGCCGTTGGCGTAGGGCGGCCCGTCATGCAGCGTGAATTTCACGCGGCCTTTCGACTGGGTTCGCAGCTTCTCGTAGAGCCCGATTTCGTCCCAGCGCTTCAGCAATTTTGGCTCGAGTTCCGGCAATCCAGCGCGCATCGGAAACTCCGTTTGCGGCAGGAAAAGCGTCTTGCTCCAGTCGCGGCCACTGGCGACGGCCGGATGCGCAGCCTCGGCGACGCTCGACTTGGCCGAAGCCTTAGGGTCTTTCGACATCAGGTGATCTTTCGTCCTCAAATCTTGGGGCGTTCTAGCAATTGCCCTGTCGGTTAGCAAAGTCCGGAGAAGACGCCTCCTCGGTCGAGTGCGTCGAAGGCTGGGATGACGCCCCCTTGTCATCCCGGGCGAGCCGCGCTCGCGGTGAGACCCAGGACCCAGGATTCATCCTGGGACGTTGCCTTTAGGTCCCGGCTCTCCGCTTCGCTTTGGCCGGGATGACGACGGTGAATTAGTTCTTCGCCAAAATCGCTCGCGCTTTGGCGATGTCTTTGTCCATTTGTGCAACCAGTTCCTCGACCGAGCCAAACCTGCGGTCGCCGCGTATGAAGTCGATGAACTCGATCTGGATGTCGCGGCCATAAAGATCGCCTGTGAAATCGAACAGGAATATTTCCAGCACCGGCATGCCGTCGTCGAACGTCGGACGCGTGCCGAGGTAGGCGGCGGCGTCGTGAGCGTTGCCGTCGAAGTGGGCGCGAACAGCGTAGATGCCATGCCCGAGCGTCGTGCCCTTCGGCATTGGGATGTTTGCGGTCGGAAAACCGAGATTCGTTCCACGCTTCGCACCGCCGACGACCTTGCCTCGCACGCGCCAGGGCTCGCCAAGCATATAAGCCGCTCCTTTGACGTCGCCTTGTGCAAGATGCAAGCGTATGGCGGAAGATGAAAATGCTTCGCCGCTCTCGGCGACCGGCGGCATCACGGTTACGCCGAAGCCCAGTTCTTCGCCTGCCCGCACCATCAGTTCCGGATTGCCGCCACGCTTGTTGCCGAAATAGAAATCGTAGCCGATGACGACGTGTCCGACTCCGAGCCCCGCTACGAGCACGCGCTCGATGAAGGCTTGCGCGGGAATGGCCGCCAGCTCGGCGTTGAACGGCTCGACGAACGCCACATCGAGCCCGAGTTCCTCGAACAGCACCAGCTTTCGCGTCAACGGCGTCAATCGAAATTGCTGCTCATGGGGCTGGAAAAATTCGCGGGGGTGCGGCTCGAACACCATGGCCGCGGAGGGTACGCGCCTTGCGCGGCTCTGCGCCTTGGCTTCCGCGATCAAGGCGCGATGACCGCGGTGGACGCCGTCAAAATTGCCAATGGCTACGGCTGAGCCGCGAAATTCAAGTGGTACGTGCGTGTGGCCGTGGATGACATTCATGCCGGCGCGGACCTCGTCGGTCTTCAAGAATCGCTTACGCCGATGTTGCGCTTATCTCGGCCGCGGTGGAACCATCAGCACTGCTTCGCCGGTCAGCACGGGCTTGCCCACGACCGTACACATGCAATCAAACCGAGCACGCTTCTTGTCGGGAATGAGTTCGACGATCCGCACGATCGTTTCGACGCGGTCGTCGATCTTGACCGGGCCTTTGAAGAATAGTGTCTGCGAGACGTAGATGGCGCCGGGCCCCGGCAGCTTCATTCCGAAGATCGCCGAGATATATCCGGCGGACAGAATGCCGTGAGCAATTCGCTCTTTGAATATCGTTTTGGCGGCATATTCGGAGTCGAGATGCACCGGGTTGTAGTCACCCGAGAGGGCTGCATAGGCGACGATGTCGGCCTCGCTGACAATGCGCGACATAGAGGCTTCCTGGCCTACCTCTAAGTCCTCGAAATACTTGGTCCTACCGGCAGTTGCAAGCATAGTCGTCCTCAATGCGTCACCCCCAGCCGGAAGTGCCATCCGGCCTATACCTTTAACACTAAACCCTCATAAGAACTGGCTGCAACCGCAGCGACCCGGTTCCGGCTGCGGCCTAGTTGCAGGATGAGCCAGCGCCTAAGCCTTGCGCACCGACTGGTCGACGCGTTATAAGGCGTTATTCCCTTAATTTATCGTTTGCAGTGGCTTTCGCGGCGCGCCCGCGAAGACCGAAAGAGGACCCCCATGAGCGATCGCCGCCCCCTGATGCCGAAAGCCACAGCCGTCTGGCTTGTGGAAAATACGGCGCTGTCCTTCGACCAGATCGCCGAGTTCTGCGGACTGCATCCACTCGAAGTCAAAGGTATCGCCGATGGCGAGGTCGCGCAGGGCATCAAGGGGATGGACCCGGTGTCCAACGGTCAGCTGACGCGCGAGGAGATCGCCCGCGCCGAGAAGGACGGGTCCCAGAAGCTCCAGCTGGCCGAGAGCAAAGTTCAGCTGCCGCCGCTGCCGCAGACCCGCAAGGGTCCGCGCTACACGCCGGTTTCGCGTCGTCATGACCGGCCGAATGCCGTGCTGTGGCTGCTGCGCAATCATCCGGAGCTGAAGGACAGCCAGCTGATGCGGCTCGTTGGAACGACGAAGCCGACGATCGCGCAGATTCGCGACCGCACGCACTGGAACTCGGCACAGCTGACGCCCCAGGATCCGGTGACACTCGGACTTTGCTCGCAGACCGACCTCGACGCCGAGGTTAAGAAAGCGGCGCGGCGCCTGGAACGTGAGCGCAAGGAAAGCGGCAAGGATCACGACAAGGCTGGGACTTTGCTATCCACTGCCGAGACGACGGCGGCGGCTCCGGCGATGGCCGAGATTCTGGCTCCGAAGGCCGCCCAAGAAGCTCCGGAGGAAACGCCCGAGCAGGAACAGGCGCGCGTGCTTGCGAAGCTGAAGGGTATGACCTCCAAGGACAAAGACGAAGACGGCGAGACGAAATAGAATTCTGGTCCGGCACAGGCTCAACCAGCCCTGGGGGCGAAGCGCCGGCGCGAAACGATGCCGGCGCGCGGGGCGACTAACGGCCAATCGGCGAGTATCAAATCGGCGGTTGCTGGGTTAGTTCGCATTCGCTAGCGTCGGAGGCTCAAACGGCGGAGCGCTCGATAGCTGGAGGCAGGCAAGGCGATGGTGTCGAATCCTTACGACGAAAACCTCGCGAAGAACCCGGCCAATTATCAACCTCTGACGCCTCTGTCGTTCCTTTCGCGCACGGCACTCGCCTCACCCGATCACACGGCGATCATTCATGGGAACGCGCGTTATTCCTATGCCGAATTCTACGCCCGCAGCCGGCGGCTCGGTTCGGCATTGAGCCTCGCCGGCATTGGTCCGGGCGATACCGTATCGGTGATGCTCGCCAATTCGCCGCCAATGCTCGAATCACATTTCGGCGTCGCGATGACCGGCGCCGTGCTGCACACGATCAACACGCGTCTCGATCCGGCCGTCATCGCCTTCCAGCTCGATCACGCGGACACCAAGCTGCTGATCACTGATCGCGAATTCTCGGACAATATGAAGGCCGCGCTGGAGCTTGCAAAAGTGAAGCCGGCCGTCATCGATTACAACGACCCGGAATTTCCGCCGACCGGCAAGCCACTATCTTCGACAGACTACGAAGCCTTCATCGCCAACGGCGATCCAGGTTTCGATTGGCGATGGCCGGAAGACGAATGGGAAGCGATCTCGCTAAACTATACGTCGGGCACGACGGGCAATCCCAAGGGCGTCGTCTACCATCATCGCGGCGCCGCGCTGATGTGCTACGCGAACACGATCTCAACCGGCATGACGCGCTTTCCCGTCTACCTCTGGACGCTGCCGATGTTTCACTGCAACGGCTGGTGCTTCCCGTGGTCGGTGACGCTCGCCGCCGGTACGCACGTCTGCCTTCGCTGGGTGCGCGCCAAGGCCATGTACGATGCGATCGTCGACCACAAGGTCACGCATCTTTCGGGCGCCCCGTTCGTGATGGCGGCCCTCTTGAACGCCAGCGAAGACGAGAAGCGGCCGATCTCGCACGTCGTGGCGTTCAACCATGCCGCCGCCCCACCGCCGGCAGCCGTCATCGCCGCCATGACGAACGCGGGATTCAGCCTGACGCATCTCTACGGTCTGACCGAAACGTACGGTCCCGCGACGATCAACGAATGGGACGCGGCATGGGACGATCTTCCCGCCGCCGAGCGCAGCGCCAAAAGAATTCGACAGGGTATTCGCTACGTGGCGCTCGAGGGCCTGACCGTAATGGAGCCCGAGTCGATGACCGAGGTTCCGGCTGACGCCGAGACACTGGGCGAGGTCATGTTCCGTGGCAACATCGTGATGAAGGGCTATCTCAAGAATCCGACGGCGACCGAGGAAGCCTTCGCCGGCGGCTGGTTTCATTCCGGCGACCTCGGCGTCATGCATCCCGATGGCTACATCCAGATCAAGGATCGCTCAAAGGACATCATCATTTCCGGCGGCGAGAACATCTCGTCGATCGAGGTCGAAGAGGTGCTCTATAAGCATCCTTCGGTCGGGTTCTGCGCCGTCGTCGCGAAACCCGACGAGAAGTGGGGCGAGACCCCCTGCGCATTCATCGAGTTGAAGCCCGGCACGAGCGCGACGGCGGAAGACATCATCGCATGGTGCCGCTCGGGGCTGGCGCGTTTCAAGGTTCCGCGGCATGTCGTTTTTGCCGATGTACCGAGAACATCGACGGGAAAAATTCAGAAGTTCAAGCTGCGTGAAATGGCGAAAGAAGTGTGACCGGCGCAGGTTCGCAAGCGGCCACGAGACAAGCCGACGCCGGCCAATCACGATCCGACCGGCGGCGTTCTTACTTCACCCAGACGCGCTTCTGGCACAACAGCCACTGGGCAATAACGCTGCGGTCGTGGAACTGGATCGCCCCGCAATTCTGGCAGACGATCATCAGAACGTGGACCGGCGCGGTGGATGACGGATCTGTCCGCTGGCAAGTCAGCGTGTGCACGTCAACGTCGCATTGGGAGCGAAACCGTCCGCAGACGGGACAGCCTGTGATGTGTTTGCCGAATAAAAACTTGTCGACTTCGGCCTTCGATATTTCTTGGGTAGCGATTTCTGTCATCGCACTCACCGTGGGATAACGTCTTTGTAATTAAGCTAAGCTGCGACTCATTGGATGACAAGACAAACGATGCCTTCCGCAAAAAGAATTGAACCTGCCAACGACAGCGTAAGTCCGCCCGCGATCGCCGAGGCGGCGATTGAATTAATTTGCTGCGATGCGAAGTGCGCGAGGTGAAGGCGCTTGGAGCGCGCCGTTACCAGCCGTCTATGCTTGGCCCAACTGGCGTTTGATGCCCTGCAGGATATTGGCCAGTTGCGTCGAATGATAAGGCTTGGAGATGAATTCGACGTTCGCGGGCATTTCATCCCGGCGTGGCTTTTGCTGACCCGAGCTGATCACAACGATCGTCGGCGGCCAGCGACGCCGGACGTAATGGGACAATGCTAATCCATCCATCTTTCCCGGCATCTCGATGTCGGTAAAAACGACCCTGATGTCGGATCTGCTCTCCAACACGCTAATGGCTTTCGTGGCCGACCCTACCTCGACGCTTTTAAACCCCGCTTCTTCCAAACTATCGACGATGTCCATTCGAACGATCAAATCGTCTTCAACCACCAGTACCGGGATGGATCTACGCAATGTCGGGGCTCCTCGTCCGATAGAAGAACAGCCGAAGGTCGCGATCGTTGCGTAAAATCTGTGCTTGTTCTATGAAACACAAAGTGAACTCCCCACAACGCCCGAGTTAAGTATCACAGCACGCATGGTTTCAGCGTTCGACGATTCCGAAATCCGTTCGCCTGCTCGATTATTTGCTCTAGGACGCGCCGCGCTCCTAGACACAGACCCCGAATGCTATTTCGATCGCATCACGCGACTTGCGGCTCGTCTGCTCTGCAGCAAGACGACGCTGCTGAGTTTGGTCGACGCCGATCGCCAATTCTTCAAAAGCCAGTGCGGTCTCGGCGAACCCTACGCGACCAGCCGCGAAACGCCCTTATCTCATTCGTTCTGCAAGCATGTCGTTTCTTCCAAGCAGCCACTTATCGTAAGCGATGCGCGCAAGATACCGATGCTCGCGGATAACGGTGCGGTCTCCGATTTGAGCGTGATTTCATATCTCGGAATTCCAGTGCGAGGCACGGGTGACGAAGTCATCGGCTCGCTCTGCGCCACCAACCTGGAGCCGAGGGAATGGTCGGAGAGTGACGTCGCGTTGATGATCGATCTCGCCCGCATCGTCGAGGACGAGATCGCATTGCGAGAGCAGGCGCGTAAGGCGACGACGCTCGCCCAAGAAAATGCGGTCCTGGCTCGCGAATATCATCATCGGGTCAAGAATGCCCTGGCCGTATCGGCGGCGCTGGTCAATCTCTCCGGCAGGGACGCGACATCGATCGACGATGTCATCTCCAAAGCAAGCAACCGCTTGTCGGCTCTTGCCAGCGCACACGACGCGCTGATCGCGACGAGTGATGACGTCGACTTGGAAGGCCTCGCTGCGCGACTACTGCAGCCCTACTGCCAACCCGGCTCGACTGCCGACGTCTCGGGTCCGCCGATAAGTTTGCGCCACCAACAGGTCACGCCGGTCTGCCTCTTCCTGCATGAGCTGGCGACCAACTCCGCAAAGTACGGCGCCTTCCGAAACGACGGGCGCGTCTCCATCAGATGGGACTATGCCGGTAATCAGCAAATTCTATTGAATTGGCACGAGCCGCTGGCCGTCGTCACACAGTCGGCACCCGCCGGTTTCGGCAGCAGACTGCTGGAATTAGCTGCACGTCAACTCGGCGGCCAAACTTCGACGGCGTGGGCGACCGATGGATTAACCGTCACACTAGGGTTTTCTTTGGTGGATTGAATGTCTTCAAATGCAATATTTGAATATACCACGGCATAGCCGCTAAAAGACGAGCGCCCCCTGAAGCTTCTGCAGCTTCGCGGCAGTCAGTCAATTCATCTGAAGGAATTGCCCATGGTTCCCACCCGGCTCATCGCTGCTGCAGCCTTCGTCGCTGCTGCCTTCGTCGTGCCTGTCTCGAGCGCCTACGCCGAGGCCGACGCGGAAAGCCTCATCAATGCCTTGAACTCCGTCTTCGGCAAGCACGAGGGCGTGCGCGCCGCCCACACCAACGGCATTTGCGTCAAAGGTTCTTTCACGCCGACGCCAGAAGCGGCGAGCCTGTCCAAAGCTCCGCACTTTTCACGCCCCGGTCCGTTTCCCGTCATCGGCCGCTTCTCCATGGGTGGCGGTGACCCGGCCGCGCCCAACACGCAGAAAGATAACGTGCGCGGCTTGGCGCTGCATTTCAACTTCGACAAGGACAACACAACGGATCTCGTCATGATTTCAGCGCCGATTTTCGTCGCCAAAGATCCGGACCAGTTTCTCGCCCTGCTGACGGCTGTCGCGACGAAAGACAAGGACAAGATCGGCGCATTCTTCAAAGCCAATCCGGAATCGACGGGGCAGGCGAATTTCCTCAATGCGCGCCCGGTTCCTGCGAGCTACACAAGCGTGAACTATTGGGGCGTTCATGCCTTCACGTTCACGAACGCCAAGGGCGAAAAGCACGTCGTGAAATACAAGGCGCTTCCTGTCGGCGGCGAAACCGGGCTTTCGGATGACGAGGCCAAAGCCAAAGCGCCGGATTTTTACAGCCCCGAACTCAAGGACCGGCTGGCCAAAGGTCCGGCGGAATTCACGCTGACGGCGATCCTCGGCGAACCCGGCGATCCGACCGACAATCCGACGACACTTTGGCCCGAAGACCAGCGCAAATCGGTCAAGCTTGGCACGATCTCGATTTCGGCTCTAGAAGACAACGCGACCTGTGACGCCGGCGTGTTCGATCCGACCAACGTCGTCGATGGCATCGAAGGCCCGGAGAACGACAAGATCTTCCCGATGCGCTCGCAGGCTTACGCCGTGTCGTTTTCGCGGCGCGCCAAGTAACCGGGACTTGTCATTCCGGACGAGCCTTCTTGCGAGACCCGGGACCCAGTTTCACCGCTGGGTCCCGTCTCTCCGCTGAGTTCAAACCATTGCTTTCTGATTTTTGACGTCTGCGAGATAGACATCCAGCTTGTCCAGCTGGCCGGTCCAACCCTGCGTCAAGCTGGGGTGAGCCGCATCGAACGTCGCGCGCTCGTCATCGCTCTCATTGATCGCGATCGATGTGACCGTCAATTTGGTGCGGCCTTCGCCGACGTCTTCGAAAAGAAGCGTCGTCAGCATTTCGAGTGGCCAATCGAGGCTCATCGGATGGCGCGTCAGGCCCCCCTTTTCATTGGAGAAGGAATTGACGTAGACGATACGCTCTGGCGCCGCGATCTCGCGATAGACGAACCGGGCCCACATCGTGTTGCCGTCCGCCGCCCGGAGCTCGAAATGGTACATGCCGCCCGGACGCAGATCCATGCTCTGGGCAACCACCTTGAAGCCTTTCGGGCCCCACCACTGCTTCAACCGCTCGGGCTCGGTGAACGCCTTGAAGACGAGTTCGCGCGGCGCATCGAATACGCGCGAAATGACGAAGGGCTCGATCGCCGGCTTTCGTTCGGTGGCTGACATAGTTTCCTCCTGGTCTCGACGGGGCCGGTCCATGCGGTCATGCGTTGGTGAGGTAATCGTCGAGCCGGCTCAGCGTCTGATGGCCACCTTCGATGGCTCCGAACTTCGCCATCATCTCGCGCTGTTCCTTCGTTGAGCAGACGAGCCGCAGGGTCACGCGGGTTTTTCGTGCTTCGTCCGCGAACGTGATGACCGCCTTAAAACTGTGCATGCGATCGGCGCCGTCGCCGCCGTCATGATCGTAGGCTAGAAGTTCCGCCTCTTTGACTTCGGTATATCGGACCCGGTTTTCATAGTTGGTGCCATCCGGCCCGTGCATCGTAAAGAGCCACTGACCACCGACGCGCACGTCCATCTCGTAGGTCGTCGTCGTGAAGCCGTTCGGCCCCCACCATTGGCTGATGTGATGCGGATCCTTGAACGCCGCGAAGACAAGTTCGCGCGGCGCATCGATCAGGCGCGTGAATGCGAATTCCAGTTCCGGAGAAGTGTCGGCGATCGTGCTTTTGGCAACCATGCGAATGTCCTTTTCAATATCAGCGGTCGGCGAGGGCAGGTGAACGTGTCGGCGCACCTCAGAGTGATTTCGCAACGCTTGAAAGATATGCTTCGAGAAGGTCGAAGCACTGGCTCCAACCGCCGGCATGGCCATCGCGCGACGCTTTCGACGCGAAGCCTTCCTGCAGGAACGTCATTTTGGTCTTCGGGTAGGTTTCATTGCCGTGATCTTGGAACGTCACGGTCACGGTTGTCTCGGGACCGGCATTGCCGTGCTCATCGAGCCAGGCGTGAGTCATAACGATCCGCGTGCCGTCAACGATCTCCAGATACGTGCCCTCAACGCGGTGATCTTCACCGTCAGGAGAGCGCATATGGGCGTACCAGCTTCCACCCTCGCGAAAATCCATTCGCGCCTCGGGTATCGTGAAACCCTTCGGCGCCGACCACATTTGCAAATGCGCCGGCGTGCTCCACATTTCGAAGACGCGGGCGCGGGGCGCGTCGAAAATACGGACGATTTCGAGCTGCGTCGCTGCGCCACCGGCTTGCGCTTTACTTGCCTTTCTTTGGGCCACGCTTTTTTTCCTTCGCCTGCAACTCACGTAGGTACTCTTCGAGCCGATCGAAGCTCTGCTCCCAGAATTTGCGGTATTGCTCGACCCAATCGTCGACGTCTTTGAGCGGCGCCGGCGCCAGGCGGCACGGCCGCCACTGCGCCTCACGGCCACGCGCGACAAGACCGGCCCGTTCCAAAACTTTGAGATGCTTCGAGACGGCCGGCAGGCTCATGTCGAATGGCTCGGCGAGCTCGGTGACAGACGTTTCGCCAAGCGCCAGTCGCGCCAGGATGGCGCGGCGCGTCGGATCCGCGAGGGCGGCGAATGTTTCGCTGAGACGATCGGCTGGCATCTGAATTAAGCCCGTTGGTTAAATAACCTTTTGGTTAAATACAGGCGGCGGGGTGGCGAGTCAAGCCCGACTCGCGAGGCGATTGCCGATGAAAACGAATGAACGTGAAACGGGAATGGCCGGCCCGGGCAACTCGAGCTGCAAACATAAAAGCCCCGCTCTGCGGCAATCACGATGCGCGCGGGCAGGGCTCTCGATCTGAACTTCGTCTATGAAAATCTAGTGGCGCGTCTCTCGCCTCAATCGCTCGATCTCGTCTTTCAGCTTCAGCTTCTCTTGTTTCAACCGCCGGATCTCTATGTCGTCAATTCCGGGTTGGGCCGCTGCTTTACCGATCCGTTCTTCCAGCGCCCGGTGCTTTTCTGCGAGTTCTGCAAGATGAGCCGTAATTGCCATCAGTTGCCTCCTAAAGAGATTGCAGACATTGAAATCGTGCCACACGTTTAAGGCATTGTCCAACGCGCCGAACGGCATTTTGGCCGGGTTTCAGCTACATTGCACCGCAGGCCCAAATTGCTCGCATTAGAACTTTTTCAAGGAATAGCATACGATTAGAGAGGTTATCGCCGATGGCGCTTTTGCCTGTTGCCAGATTAAGGGCAATCTTTCAAAACGCTGCAATCGATCGGTCACTGGGCCGGGCAGTGGGGTAGGCATTGCGATGGAACGGCGCGACGAGCGCGAGTTCAGAGACGAATTGGTGAGCTTGCGGGCGCAGCATCGCCAGCTCGATTGCGAGATCGTGGCTCTTGAAGCCGACCCTTCGGCTGACCAACTTCTCGTCAAGCGGCTTAAAAAGAAAAAACTCGCCCTGAAAGATCGCATTACGCAGATCGAGGACAAGCTGCTTCCCGATATCATTGCCTGATCGGCATTGCGGCACTGGCTCGCAAGACCGTTTCCGGACCTTGCGCGTTAGTAGCCTATGACCTCGCTGACACCCCCCGTCGATACCTGGCTCTACCCGGCCGAAGCCGGACTCTATTGCGAGCCAGGCGATTTCTACATCGATCCGCATCGCTCGGTTGACCGCGCCGTGATCACGCATGGCCACGGCGATCACGCGCGATCGGGCCACCGCGCCGTGCTTGCGACGCGCGAGACAATCGAAATCATGAAAGTGCGTTATGGCGCCGACTGCGCCGGCACATTCGAACAGCGGCCGCTCGGGGAGACTCTGTCGATCAACGGCGTCGGCGTGCGTCTCGTCCCGGCCGGGCACATTCTGGGCTCGACCCAGGTCGTGATCGAGTGGGCGGGCCGCCGGGCCGTCGTCTCCGGCGATTACAAGCGCGCCAGCGACCCGACCTGCGCGCCGTTCGAGCTTGTGAGGTGCGATGTGTTCGTTACCGAGGCGACTTTTGCGCTTCCTGTCTTTCGGCACGAGAAAGCCCACCACGAGGTTGAGAAACTTCTGGCCTCGATGGCCGCCGAACCGGACCGTACGCATCTGATCGGTGCCTATGGTCTCGGCAAGTGCCAGCGGATGATCCGCGTCATCCGCGACGCCGGTTACGACAAGCCGATCTATCTGCACGGCGCCGTCATGGCGTTGACTGAACTTTACCAGAAGCTCGGCATCGATCTCGGCGACGTGCGCCCGGTTGCCGGCACCGACCAGAAATCGATGCTCGGCGGCATCGTGATGTGTCCACCTTCGGCGCTTGGCGATCGCTGGTCGCGCCGCTTCGGCGATCCGGTCAACGCGTTCGCCAGCGGCTGGATGCGCATTCGCGGCCGGGCCCGCCAGGGCGGCATCGAACTGCCGCTTGTGGTATCCGATCACGTCGATTGGCCGGAGCTGATCCAAACCATTTCCGAAACCGGCGCCGAAGAAATCTGGGTGACGCACGGGCGCGAGGACGCGCTTGTCCACTATCTCGCGACGCTCGGACGCAAGGCGCGGGCGCTGGCGCTCGTCGGCCGCGACGAGGGGAGCGAATAGCGATGCGTGCCTTCGCCCGTCTCCTAGACTGTCTCGTTTACACGCAAAGCCGCAATCGCAAGGTGGCGCTACTCGGCCGCTATTTCAGAGCGACACCGGACCCGGATCGCGGATGGGCGCTGGCGGCGTTGACCGACGGCGTTCCGGTGCGGCTGCCTCTTCGGCGCATGCTGATGGACCTCGTCAGCCGCTTCATCGATCCGGTTCTTTATCGCCTGTCGCGTGATTACGTCGGTGACACGGCCGAGACCGTGGCGCTGCTCTGGCCTGATGACTCGTCCGTCTCTTCCCTCGTCTCGACGCGGAGCGATGAAGACGTCGGCGATAAGTCCGAAACGCTGAGCCTGGACCTTACCCCCCCTGCCCTCCCGCCGTCGCAAATAAGCAATGGAGAGTGCCAGCCGACCGCGCTTACCCTCGGCCGGGTCATCAACGCAATGTCGGACGGCACCACCGCTGAGCGCACGGAACGCTTGGGCCGGCTTCTCGATCAGCTCGATGCCTCTGGCCGCTGGGCACTTTTGAAACTTCTTGGCGGAGCGCCGCGCGTCGGCGTTTCGGCGCGTCTCGCTCGTACTGCGTTGGCCGAGTGCTACGGCCGAGACGTCTCCGAAATCGAAGAGATCTGGCACGCGCTTGAGCCACCCTACCTCGAGCTTTTCGCGTGGCTCGACGGCAAGTCCGACCGTCCCGACCCAGGCTCCAAACCCGTTTTCCGACCGGTGATGCTGGCGCATCCTATCGAGGAAGATGACTGGCCGCGGCTTTTGCCTGAAGACTTCGTGGCGGAATGGAAATGGGATGGCATCCGCGTCCAGGTTGCCGCGCGCGGTAGTGACGTGCGCATGTTCTCGCGCCAGGGCGACGATATCTCGGCGGCTTTTCCGGAAATCCGCGCGGCGTTTATCGGCGCGGATTGCGTTACCGACGGCGAGCTGCTGGTTATGCGCAATGGCGAGATCGCGCCGTTCAACGACTTGCAGCAGCGCCTCAACCGCAAGACGGTGACGGCGAAAATGATGTCGGCATATCCGCCGCATGTTCGCCTCTACGATCTTCTTTTCGACGACCACGAGGACTTGCGCGCGCTTCCCTTCAGCGAGCGCCGCGCCCGGCTCGAGGCGTGGCACGCCGAACATCATCCTCCGTTGACCGACGTGTCGCCGCTCGTTTCGTTTGCGACGTTCGGCGAACTGGGCACGCTCTGGTCTTCGGCCCGCGCCGAGGGCATTGAAGGTTTGATGCTGAAGCGACGCGACAGCACCTATCAGGCTGGCCGAATCAAAGGCGAATGGTTCAAATGGAAACGTGCGGCGCTGACGCTCGACTGCGTGCTGATGTACGCGCAGCGCGGCTCGGGCAAACGCTCGTCCTACTACTCCGATTACACATTCGGCGTCTGGCGTGCCGGCGATGGCGGCGAGCCGGAGCTTGTGCCGGTCGGCAAGGCCTATTCCGGCTTCACGGACGAAGAGCTACTGCTGCTCGATCGCTGGATCAGGAACCACACGACCGAAACATTCGGTCCGGTTCGCGCCGTCGAGCCAGGCCTCGTCTTCGAAGTCGCCTTCGACGCCGTGCAGACCTCGACGCGGCACAAGTCAGGCGTCGCGATGCGGTTCCCACGTATCCACCGCATCCGTTGGGACAAGCCCGCCGCGGAAGCCGAAACGCTCGAGACGGTCAAGCGATTAATTGGGGGCGCCGACATCGGCGCAAGCGTCAGCATCAGATGACGAACCTCGGCTAATAGCGAATAGAGCCGCTATGAAGATTGCCAAGTCGGCCCAAAGAATAATCCGCCCGGGCATTCCGAACACCAAATCTCTCGCCGCTGGCGGCATGGCTCTGATCACACTGAAGAACAGGTCAGCAGTCCACCATCCGACGTAAGGGATCAGTCTGATCCCCATGACGATTTGATGCACCGAAAGCAGCAGACCGAGTGCGGCGGCGCCTGCCGCGACCTTCCACGCAGCCCCGGTCATCTCGACCCGAATAGGCGCGCTATCGAAATTCGTTGCGAGGAGCATCAGGAACGCGAGGAGAAAAAGAATTATGATGGGAAAGCCACCAAAGAGGAGCCCCATGCCGAAATTCGCGCCCCAGAAATTCCCGAAACCGACAAGGAAGCTGACCGATGCGATCGACCAGAGAACGATTGCGATGAACCACGGGACGCCGAGACCGGCGGCGCGCATCCGCTTCCAAGCGATTACTGTCAGTCCGACCAAGATAACGGCAATTCCGAGCGGTTTTATGGTCATGCCGACAACCGCGGCTAAGGCACCGCAGGCACCCGTCCCGGGGTGGCACGTCAACGTGACCAAAGCATAGACGAAGAAGGGAAATAGCAGAATGAAGACAACAAGCCCGCCCAACCAATGAGCCAAACGCCGTCGATATTTCTCGTGACCCATCGCATAACTCTCCGACTGATCGATGAATTCGTACGTAGCCGGAGTAAATCCATCGTCAACTGATAATGCTTAAGGCGAACAAGCCGCCCTTGCGCTTCGCCTCTCAACCATCTAAATCCCGCGTTTCTCACGGGAAAGCGCCCGATTCACATGGCCACCGCCAAACCCCTCGTCGGTATCATCATGGGCAGCCAGTCGGACTGGCCGACGATGAAGCACGCCGCCGATATCTTGATTGAACTCGGCGTCGCCTACGAAACCAAGATCGTTTCCGCGCACCGAACGCCCGAGCGCCTTTATGCCTACGCCAAGGGCGCCAAGGGCTCGGGGTTGAAAGTCATCATCGCAGGCGCCGGCGGCGCGGCGCATCTTCCCGGCATGACTGCTTCGATGACGACGCTGCCCGTGCTCGGCGTGCCGGTCGAAAGCAAAGCCCTCAAAGGTCAGGATAGCCTCTATTCGATCGTACAGATGCCGGCCGGCGTACCTGTCGGCACGCTCGCGATCGGTGAAGCCGGAGCCAAGAACGCCGGGCTGCTTGCGGCCGAAATCCTGGCGCTATCCGACAACGCCCTTTCCGACCGGCTCGAGGATTGGCGACGGCGACATTCGTCGGAAGTCGCAGAAACGCCAGTTCAAGGATGACCGAAAAGGCGATGACGGCGCTTCCTCCCGGCTCGACCATCGGTATTCTGGGTGGCGGACAGCTCGGCCGCATGCTTGCGATGGCAGCAGCGCGACTCGGCCTCAAATCACACATCTATGCGCCGGACGTGAATAGCCCGGCCTTCGATGTCGCCGCGGCGCATACGATTGGCGCCTACGAAGACGAAGTGCGGCTCGCGGCGTTTGCGGAAGCAATCGGGGTGGCGACTTACGAATTCGAAAACATTCCGGTCCCAACTGTTGAATTCTTGTCGAAGCGGGTTCCGGTTCGGCCCGGCGCCAAAGCGCTCGCGTGCGCGCAGGATCGGATCAACGAAAAGATGCTGGCGCGCCAGCTCGGCGCCATGACCGCCGAGTTCGCGCCGATCGATAGTCTCGAAGCACTTATCAAAGCTCTCGACGGCGGTTTCGCAGTTCCCGCAGTGTTGAAAACGCGGCGCTTCGGCTACGACGGCAAAGGTCAGGCAAAAATTCTGAAGCGCAGCGACGCTGAGGCCGCGTGGGCGGCGATGCGCGATCGACCCTCGATCCTCGAAAGCTTCGTCAATTTCCGCGCTGAAGTTTCAATCGTCGCGGCGCGTGCGAGCGATGGTACTTTCAAAGCTTTCGACGTGACCGAAAACGAGCATCGCGATCATATTCTGCACCGCTCCGTCGCGCCGGCCCGGTTGGCGGCCGACGTGGCGGCTGAAGCCATCGCGGCTGCGCAAAAAATCGCCGAGAGCCTCGATTACATCGGTGTCTTCGCCATCGAATTTTTCGTCGTCCCCGAAAATGGCCGCGATCGCCTCTACGTCAACGAGATGGCCCCGCGCGTTCACAACTCCGGCCACTGGACCATGGACGGGGCGCTGACGTCGCAATTCGAGCAGCACATTCGCGCTGTCGCCGGCTGGCCGCTGGGATCGACGCAGCTCAAGGCGCCAGGGGCAGAAATGATAAATCTGATCGGCGACGATATTCTGGCTTGGCAGAAAATCGCGGCGGAGCCCGGGGCGTTTCTGCATCACTATGGCAAGAAGGTCGCCCGGCCCGGCCGCAAAATGGGCCACGTCAACCGGCTTCTGACGAAAACACCGCGCTGAGCCGGCGCGTCTCGGCTTTCTGGGCTTGTGATCGTCCACGGCATCGGGCCGACCGCTACCGCATTAACATCTTCCCCCGATTGCCAATCTTCACTGTGTTTGCTACAAGCGGAGCAAGATATGAACGCGGGCTCCGAAGGTATGGCCATCGGAGCTGGTGTTTTTGTGCATTCAAATCACCGGATTTTTTGAGAGGATACAACCGCTTGCAGGTTCTCGTTCGCGACAATAACGTTGATCAGGCACTCAAAGCGCTCAAGAAAAAGCTACAGCGCGAGGGCGTATTCCGCGAGATGAAGCTACGCGGACATTTCGAGAAACCATCTGAAAAGAGAGCGCGCGAAAAGGCCGAGGCCATCCGCCGCGCCCGCAAGCTGGCTCGCAAGAAATTGCAGCGTGAAGGCCTGCTGCCAAGCAAGCCGGTCGTTGCGCGTGGTGGTCCCGGCGGCAGAGGTGGCCCTGGTGGCGGTCGCGGTCCGGGCGGTGGCGCAGGTGGTGCCGCAGGCGGCAGCACGGGTGGCGGCGGCTTCGGTGGCGGATTCCGTAGCGGCGGCGGCAGCGGCTTCTGAGGCGTTCGCGCTAAGCTCTACTCATGAGATTTTTAAAAGGCCTGCGAAACGTCGCGGGCCTTTTGTTTTGCGATCTCACGTAGCGTCATGTTGCGGTGAAGAGAGACGCTTGCGCCTTCGGCGACCCTTGCGCTGGATTCCCGGCCTTCGACGCGCCACTGGCCCGCTCGGCCGAGGATGACGACGGGAGTTTCAACGTGCGGCTCGAAGCCTGTCGATCCAGCGATTGATAATTTCGAACGACCCGAAGTCATTGTGATCGGCGTGCCCAGCGCCGGGTAGCGTCTTGATCTCCTTCGGCTCATTGGCAGCCTCATACAGCTCTCGTCCCATCTCGACAGGCACGATGTTGTCGGCTTCGCCATGAAGGATGAAGAGTGGCGCGTGAACGTCACGGATGCGTTGGATCGACTCGTAGCGATCCTGCAGCAATAGGCGGACGGGCAACCACGGATAGAGCTGCGCGGCTCGCTCGACGATCGACGTGAACGGGCTATCGAGGATGACACCAGCCACCTTCTTTTCTGCAGCAACCTCGATCGCAACGCCGGTGCCGAGCGATTCTCCGTACAGGATGATGTCATCGGGGCTGACGCCGTCCGCAACCAGCGCCTCATATGCGAGCTTGGCGTCGGCGATGTTTTTGGCCTCCGACGGCGACCCCGTCGAGCCGCTGTAGCCGCGATACGACATCATGAATATACCGCGCCCGCGGTCGAGGTATCTGGCGATACGCCCTGCACGCAATTCAAGCGCTCCGCCGTTGCCGTGAAAGTAAAGCAGCGTCGGCTGGCCGACCGCCGCCTTACCGTACCAGGCGACGATCTTTTCGCCGTCGGGCGTCGCGATGATGCGCTCGACGACGTTCGCAAGCCCGGCGGCGCGCGGTGTGGTGCGCGTCGGATCGGGGAAATAGATGAAGCGCCGCTGCGCGAAATACATGACGGCGACAGCGATCGCATAGAAGACGACAGCAAGGATGATGAGCGTCTTGAGCAACTGATCTAGCCCGTGAGGTGCTGCTGGAGCCGACGATGCCGCCGATTATCGCTCGCCCAAAAGATCAGGCTGCCTGCTTGCCCAATAGCCGATGCCGAACGAGGTAACCGATGCGGTTGCCTTCCCGCTCGCGAATTTTTTCCAGCGCCGCCAAAATTTCAAGCCCGTGCATCGGCAGGCCGGTCTCGGCAACGGAGTCCTGATTGAGCTGCTGCAGCTCGTGATAGATCGGTTCGGCCGTCTTGTGCAGCATCGCGACCACGGCGACCGTTTTCCTCGGCATGTTTCTCGGCACGCGCGGGAACGCGGAGGACAGCATGTCCTTGGCGCTATCCGAAAAATATGATGCGAACCTGCCGAGAACTGACACCAGCCTGATCGCGGCGGTTTCCTCGAAGTGGTAGTTGTAACGATCCATCCAATCGAAGATTTTGTCCATCGTGAAGTCTTGCAGCCGGATGTTCGCCGTTTCGCGGTAGTCCTGCCATTCCGCGACGAGGTCGAAGCCCGGCTCCATGTCGATGTCGGCCGGTGCAAACGTCAATTCGGTCGCAACACCGACCCGATCGATGAAATCACGGTTTTTCATCAGGATCCGCGTCGGATAGGCCGGGAGTATATATTTGCCGTCGCTCGCCTGCTGATACGCCAGCCTGACAAGCTTCGAACAAAAGAGATTGCGGCTGCCATCGTCGGCGCACATCGAGAAATCGTAGAGGATGCGCTTGCCGCCCTTACTGCGCGACGCGGCGACGTAATCGAAAATGCACTTTGCCGCCCGCGCCGCAAGTTCGCGATCACGATTGCGATAGAGCACGGCGCGCACGATGCCATGTTCGAGCGCCTTGGCGAGCGGATTGATGATGGCGCCGTCTTCGATCAGACTTTCGACCATCGAATGCTCACCGGCATCGTCGATATGGATTATGCCGATGTGACTGAACTGGCTGTCGACATCGCCGATGCGGGCGATGGCGGCGCTGTTGTGGGCTTGGCCACGCACCAGGACAACATCACCCGATTGAAACGCCAACGCGGCGCTGTTCCTGTAATAGGCGTAGTTGATCAGAGTATTGTGATCACGTCCCGTGAAGCCCCTCAGCGGGTAGCTGCCCTCTGCAAGCGGATGGCCGCTCGCTATTTCCCCCAGCATATCGGAGACGTAGCGCAGGACGCGGAAAACATCGCGGAAGCTCTGCGCCACCTCGGGCGTCATCAGACCCAGCATCTCGTAATGGGCAAGCTGACCCCGTAACGCGACCCGAAGATCGAAGAGACGGTACATCAGGGCTGGCGCAGCTTTGGCGACTGCCGCGACGTCGTAGTCGGCGAACCGTGCCTTGGCGGCGCGTTCGTAGATGGCGCTGAGATTGCGGACCAGCAGCGCCGTGCTCGTTACCGGCGTTGCAGCCAGAATCTCGATGCGTTCCAGATCATTTTCAAAAGACGCGGACGCGACAGGAGCCAGCACGGAAGATCCTCGACACGATGTCTCGCGGTTATAACAGACCGTGCCCCGGATCGCGCGCCAGACCAACGATGGCTGGCCGACTGTTGCATCCGAGCCCCAAAAGGGGTGTCGGGACGGCTAATTCGCCAATGCCTTAACGATCTCTTCCGTCATTTTCTTGGCATCGCCGAGCACCATGACGGTGTTGTCCCGGTAGAAAACCGGGTTGTCGATTCCGGCGTAGCCCGATGCCAGCGAGCGTTTATTGAAAAACACCGTTCCGGCCTTCCAGACCTGCAGCACCGGCATGCCATAGATCGGCGAGGTTTTGTCGTCCTCGGCGGCGGGATTGACGACGTCATTGGCGCCGATGACATAGACGGCATCGGCCTGGGCGAATTCGCTGTTGATGTCGTCGAGTTCGAAGACTTCATCGTAAGGGACGTTGGCTTCCGCCAAAAGCACGTTCATGTGGCCGGGCATGCGGCCGGCAACCGGATGGATGGCGTACTTCACTTCGACGCCGGCCTTCTTCAGCGCGTCGGCCATTTCGCGAAGCGCGTGCTGGGCCTGTGCGACGGCCATGCCGTAACCCGGCACGATGATGACCTTGGCGGCGTTCTTCAGCACGTAAGCCGCATCTTCCGCAGAGCCGAGCTTGACCGGCTTCTGCTCGCCGCCACCGGCAGCGGCTGCCGCTGTTTCGCCGCCGAAGCCACCGGCGATGACCGACAGGAACTGGCGGTTCATACCCTTGCACATGATGTAGGAGAGAATGGCGCCCGACGAGCCGACGAGCGCGCCGGTGATGATGAGCGCGATGTTGCCGAGCGTGAAGCCGATACCGGCGGCCGCCCATCCCGAATACGAGTTCAGCATCGAAATGACGACCGGCATATCGGCGCCGCCGATCGGAATGATGATCAGCGCGCCGATCACCAGCGAGCAGAGCGTAATCAACCAGAACAGCCACGCCGAGCCGCCGGACTGGATGAAGCTATAGATCAGGAAGATCAGGAATAATCCCAACGCCGCATTGATGACGTGGCGCATCGGCAGCAGGATCGGCTTGCCGGACATCCGGCCCGAGAGCTTCGCGAACGCGATGACGGAGCCGGTAAACGTGATGGCGCCGATGGCGACGCCAAGCGCCATTTCAAACAGGCTACCGCCCTTGATCCCGAGTGACGGTTCAGTCGGATTGGCGAGAATGCCGAAGGCGGATGGCGCGTAAAGTGCGCTTGCGGCGACAAATACAGCTGCGAGGCCGACGAGCGAGTGAAAGGCGGCGATCAGTTCCGGCATCATCGTCATCGGAATTTCGCGCGCCGTCTTGGCGCCGATGAAACCACCGATAGAGAGGCCCGCTAGGATCAATATCCACGACATCGCCGTCGGCTGCGCCAAGCCGAGTGTCGTCAGGATGGCGATCGTCATGCCGACCATGCCGAAGATATTGCCGCGACGCGAGGTGGCCGGGCTCGACAAGCCTCTCAGCGCCAGGATGAAAAGCACGCCCGCGGCGAGATACAGCAGTGCGGCGACATTTGCGGACATTGGATCGTTCCCGGGCCTTGGTTCTGCTTCGAAGTCTCAAATCGGGGTCGGCACGCGGCGGCGCGTCAGCCGGATTTCTTCGGCGGCGCGTCCTTCTTTTTGTACATAGAGAGCATGCGGTTGGTGACGAGGAAGCCGCCGAAGATGTTGACCGATGCCATCGTCAGCGCCAGGAAGCCGAAGACCTTTGCAACGCCGCTGTCGGATGATGTCAGGGCCACTCCGACCGCCAGCAGCGCACCGACGACGATGACCGAGGAGATGGCGTTCGTGACGCTCATCAGCGGCGTGTGTAGCGCGGGCGTAACCGACCAGACGACGAAATAACCGACGAACACCGCGATCACGAACACCATGAACTCGTAGACGAAGGGGCTGATCGTTTCGCCATCCGCGGCAAAAGCCGTCGACGCGGTGAACAGCAAGATCGCGAGCGCCGCCGAGAGCGGCTGAACGAAGCGCATGACGATGCTCCTTATGGGCTCTTGGTTGCGAGATTTGGATGGACGATGCGGCCGTCCTTGGCGATCAGCGTGCCCTTGATCAGATCGTCGTCCCAGTTGACCGCCAGCGTCTTTTCTTTTTTGTCGATCATCGTGTCGAGGAAAGCCAATAGGTTCTTGGCATAGAGGCTTGAGGCGTTGACGGCGATCGTACCGGCGAGGTTGAGGGGGGCATAGATCTTGACGCCGTTCGGCGTCTCGGCCGTCTTGCCGGGCTCCGTCAGTTCGGTGTTGCCGCCGCGCTCGGCCGCCAGATCGACGATGACCGAGCCGGGCTTCATGCTTTCGATCATGGCGCGCGTGATGAGCTTCGGCGCGGGACGGCCGGGAATCAGCGCGGTGGTGATGACGATATCCTGCGTTTTGATGTGGTTCGCGATGAGCTCGGCTTGCTTCGCCTGATACTCGGCGCTCATCGGCTTGGCATAGCCGGCCGCGGTCTGTGCCTGCTTGAACTCATCATCCTCGACGGCGATGAACTTGGCACCGAGCGACTGCACCTGCTCTTTCGTCGCGGGGCGAACGTCGGTCGCGGTGACCTGCGCGCCGAGCCGGCGCGACGTTGCAATCGCCTGGAGGCCGGCAACGCCGACGCCCATGATGAAGGCTCTGGCCGCCGGGACCGTTCCGGCTGGCGTCATCATCATCGGCAACGCTTGTCCGAACATAGCCGCGCCATCGACGACGGCTTTGTAGCCTGCAAGGTTTGCCTGACTCGAGAGTACGTCCATCGACTGCGCACGAGAGATGCGCGGCATGAACTCCATCGAGAAAACCGTCGTTCCCGTTGCAGCAAGCGCATCGAGAGCCTCGCGATCGCCGAAGGGGTCGATCATGCCGGCGACGATGGCGCCGGGCTTCAAAGCTGTCAGTTCATCGATACTTGGCCGGCGAACCTTCAAAAGGATATCGGCACCGGCGAGGGCCTCGGCGCGGCCGACGGTTTCCGCACCCGCGGCGCGATAAGCCTCATCGGAAAAGCGCGATCTGAGGCCGGCTCCCGATTCGATGCGGACCTTGGCGCCTAGCCCGGTGAACTTCTTGACCGTATCGGGCGAAACCGCGACACGCGGTTCGTCCGCCGATTCACTGGTGACAGCTATCGTGACCATTTCTCAGTCCGATTGAGTGACTTCCGTCAGCGGGCGCTGGCGGAACGAAAGAGGCAGGCCCTGCGGAGGAGGTGCACTGGCTTGAGATCACCGATGCGGCCTGGACCAGCCGGGCCTCAAATCAAGAAGATCTTCATGCCGACGAGCAAGACAACCAGACAAACGATGACGATTTTCGTGACGCGCAGAAAACCGGCGTAGGTCCTCGTATGCTCTGCGTAGTCCATGGCGGGATGCCCGTTTGACGTGTCGACACTCACGATTGTTTCTCCCCATTAGGTCGTTTGCGAAAATTCCTGCACGGCTAGGTATCCTAAGACGTGTTCCGGGTCAATTTGACACTGATGCACCGGGCCGGAGACCCTCGGCGCTACCCGAGCCAAGATAGACAATGTGCATGAAGTGCCAGCTAGATCGCGACCTGCGTACCAACCTCGACGACACGGTCGGTTGGGATCTGGAAGTACGTGGTGGCGTCCTCGGCGCTGGCCGCAAGCGCGATAAAGAGACGTTCCTGCCAGCGGGGCAGCTCTGACTTGGCGGTCATCCGCAGCGACCGCCGTGACACGAAGAACGAAGTCGCGCCGATGTCGATATTGCAGTCCTTGCGCCGCGCATGCTCGAGAATTTTCGGAACGCTCGGTGTTTCCATGAACCCGTAGCGCGCCACGATGCGCAAGAAGCGATCCGAGATGCGATCGATCGTTATGCGTTCATGCCGGGCGATGCGCGGGGTGTCTTCGGTGCGAATCGACAAGATGACGTTGCGCTCGTGCATAACGCGATTGTGCTTCAGATTATGGAGCATCGACGTCGGCGCCGCATAAGGATCGCCCGTGAGGAACACTGCTGTTCCCGGCACGCGATGCGGAGGTTTCGCTTCGAGTTTACGCACCAGCCAGTCGAGGTCCGCCTCGTTGCGCTTCGTTACCTTGGCGAGAACCCGCGTTCCTCGCACCCAGGTAAACATGATGAGAGCCAGAAATCCCGCGATCACGAGCGGCACCCAACCGCCTTCGAGCAACTTCAGAATGTTTGCCGCGAAGAAGGCCTGCTCAATCAACAGTAGCGGAACGACGACGGCGAAGACGCGCCAGAGCGGCCATTGCCAACACTTCCAGATAACGAAGAAGGCCATCATCGTATCGATGACCATCGCCGCGGTGACCGACACGCCGTAGGCGGCGGCAAGGTTGGTGGAGGTGCGGAACGAAAAGATGGCCACGAGGACTGCAACGTACAGCAGCCAGTTGACCCTCGGCATATAGATCTGGCCGGCGATGCTTTCGGAGGTATGGCGTATTTCAAATCGTGGAACCAAGCCAAGCTGAATGGCCTGCCGCGTCAGCGAGAAAGCCCCGGTAATGACGGCTTGGCTGGCGATCACCGTTGCGAAGGTTGAGAGAATGAGCATCGGGATCAGCGCGAAGTCGGGATAGAGCAGATAGAAGGGATTCTCGATCGCATTCGAATTGCTCATCACCAGCGCGCCCTGGCCGAAATAATTCAGCACCAGCGCCGGCATGACGAAATAGAGCCAGGCCGTCGTAATCGGGCGGCGGCCGAAGTGTCCGAGGTCGGCATAGAGCGCCTCGGCGCCGGTACAGGCCAGAAACACGAGGCCCATGACCGTCAGCCCGATCATGCCGTGGTGGTAAACGAACAAGATGCCGTGCAGCGGATTCAACGCCTTCAGCACGTGAAAATTGTCCGAGATGTGCATCAGCCCGCCGAGGGCAAGCACGGTGAACCAGACGCACATGACGGGACCGAAAAATTTTGCGACCCGGTCCGTGCCGCGCGCCTGCATCCAAAACAGGATCGTCAGAATGACGATCGACACCGGAAGGACGGCTTGTTCAAATTGCGGCGCCACGAGCTTGAGGCCCTCGACCGCTGATAAGACAGAAATTGCCGGTGTGATGACCGCGTCGCCGTAGAAGAACGATGCGCCCGCTATGCCGAGCGCGCCCAACAGCGGGGCGCTGCGCTTCGCGACGGTCTGGCCGAGAGCCATAAGAGCGAACATGCCGCCCTCGCCCTTGTTGTCGGCTCTGAGCAGAAGCAGCACGTACTTCATCGTGACGACGAGTGTCATGCTCCAGAAAATCAGAGACAGGACACCGAGCGTCGCCTCGGCGGCCGTCAGCCCCCGTTGCGTTGCCGCCGTAATCGCTTCCTTGAACGCATAGAGAGGACTCGTCCCGATGTCGCCGAAGACGACACCAGCCGAGCCTAACGCCAGCGCCCAGAAGTTCTTGCTGTCTTGCCCCTCTCCAGCGCCGAAATCGGCGGTCTGAAGCGAGGCCTGCGGCTGTGCCATTCAGGCACCTCGAATTATCGAAGCTGCAATGCAGCAAAGTGGCGGGCTTCTACTCCCCGGACACGCCGTTGGGAAGCGGCAAAATCGGCCCCAAATGCCCCGGAGCAGCTTGACAATGCGAGAGCCAGCGGATTCGTTGCGCCGCCTCGTCGCTATTTAGCCGCGGCGTGTCAGATAGGCCGTCAGCCCATCGTTTCGAGTTCGTCGATCATACCTTCGATGACCTTCAAACCCTTGTTCCAGAACTGGGGATCGCGAGCATCGAGGCCGAACGGCGCCAGAAGCTCAGAATGGTGCTTCGACCCCCCGGCTTTCAATAGGTCAAAATATTTCGCGACGAAGCCGGGATCCGCCTCGGCATAGAGCCCATAGAGCGAGTTCACGAGACAGTCGCCGAAGGCGTAGGCGTAAACATAGAACGGCGAGTGGATGAAGTGTGGGATGTATGTCCAGAACACTTCGTACCCGGACTTCAAATCGATGGCCGGGCCGAGGCTTTCCCCCTGTACCTCCAGCCAGATCGCGTTGATCCGGTCGGACGTCAGCTCGCCGTTGCGCCGCTCCTCATGCACCTTGCGCTCGAAGCTATAGAAGGCGATCTGGCGCACGACCGTATTGATCATGTCCTCGACCTTGCCAGCGAGCATCGCTTTGCGTTCGCGTTTGTCCTTGGTTTCGGCAAGAAGCGCCTTGAACGTCAGCATTTCGCCGAAGACGGACGCCGTCTCGGCGAGCGTCAGCGGGGTTGGCGCCAGAAGCGGACCCTGGTCGCGGGCAAGCCATTGATGCACGCCGTGTCCGAGTTCGTGCGCGAGCGTCATCACGTCACGCGGTTTGCCGAGATAGTTCATCATCACGTAGGGATGAACCGACGGTACTGTCGAGGCAGAGAACGCACCCGGCGCCTTGCCGGGTTTCACAGGCGCATCGATCCAGTTCTTGTCAAAGAACTGTTTGGCGATCGTCGCCATTTCCGGCGCGAAGCCGTTGTAGGCACCAAGAACGATCTTCTCGGCTTCGCTCCAAGAGATGATGCGTTCGGGCTTGTCGGGAAGCGGTGCGTTGCGATCCCAATAGGGGAGCTTCTTCTTTCCGAGCCATTTTGCCTTCATCGCGTAGTAGCGGTGCGACAGAAGCGGATATGCGGCGCGCACGCTCGACACCAGTGCGTCGACGACCGGGGCTTCGACGCGGTTTGCCAGATTGCGGCTGTCGGCAACGTCTTTGAAGTTGCGCCAGCGGTCGGAAATCTCTTTGTCCTTCGCCAGAGTGTTGGTGATCAGGGTGAAGAGCGGCAGATTGGCCGTGAACACTTTGCTCAAAGCCTCGGCGGCTGCCTTGCGCTTCTTTTCATCGGGGTCTGAGAGGAGATTCAGCGTCAGCTCGACCGACAGCGGCTCCTTTTCGCCTTTAACCTCGAACTTCAGCGCCGACATCGTTTCGTTGAAAAGGCGCGTCCAGGCGCCACGTCCCGTCTGGGATTTTTCCGTGAAGAGGGTTTCGAGTTTCTCGTCGAGCTGGTGAGGCTTTTCTTTTCTCAAATCGTCGAGCCAGGGCTTATAGCGCTTGACCTCTTCGTGCCTGGTTGCCGCCGCGATCGTTTCGTCATCGATCTGGTTCAGCTCGAGTTCGAAGAAAATGAGGTCGGTATAAAGCTTGGTCAGAGCCTCAGACACGTCGGCATTGAATTTCGCACGCGCCGGATCGGTCTGGTTCAACACATAATAGAGCCCCGAGTACGAGCCGAGCTTACCGACGAGGTCCGACAGCTTCTCATAATCCTTGATGGCGCCGGCGAGCTTGCCACCGTCACGGGCGAGATCCGCGAGCCGCCCCTGATAAGCGGACTTAATCCGGGTGGCTTCATTCGCCGCGGCCTTCAGATCGCGCTGCACCTCCGGTGCATCCGGCGCCCCGTAGAGATCACTCAAGTCCCACTCGGGCATCGACCCGAGGCCTGTCTCTTGCGGGACGGATTGCGTTGCCGATTGCGGCGCGAAGGCGAAGGACGGCAAAAAAGTGCGGTGCATGAGATTTCCTGGCGAGGTGAGCACGAATTTCAGCCGCGTCACTTAGCACGGCGGCAGCGAAGGTGAAATTCTTTGACTTGCGAGCGGTTCCCGGAGGTCTAGCGGCAAAGAAACTGCCGCGCGACTTCAATCGCTTATGCCCGATCGCTGAATTATGCATCAGTTCGAAACGTTCCATTTACTGTTCTGGGGCACTCTCCCGACAGTTGTGTAAGTTGCCCGTCACCGACTGTTTGAAGCTGGGTCAATTCAGCTTTGAAATCGCCTGGACGGCCTCAGTAAATGTAAAGTTGCGTATCACATGTCCAAGCGTGTTCTGATCGTCGATGACGATCCTATTCAACGGCGTCTGCTCGAAGAGACGATCAAGCGCTTCGGTTTCGAAACCCGGAACTGCGGATCGGGAGAGCAGGCCCTTCAAATCCTCGAAGGCCAAGACCGCGATCTGATCGCGCTCGTGCTGCTCGACCTCGTCATGCCGGGCGTCGACGGAATGGCGGTTCTCGATCGCGTCGGCCACATTCCAGGCATGCCGCCGATTATCGTGCAAACGGCGCACGGTTCCATCGAGACGGCGATCAACGCCATGCGCCGTGGTGCCGTCGACTTCGTCATCAAGCCTGCCTCGCCCGAACGGCTCGAGGTTTCGATCAAGAGCGCGCTGAAAATCGAAGCGCTCGCCGGCGAGATCAATCGCATCAAGAAGAAGGTCGAGGGCACGCTGACGTTCAGCGATCTCGTCATGCGCGGCGAACCGATGGCGCGCGTCATTACGCTCGGCAAGCGGGCGGCAGCCTCCAACATTCCGGTTTTGATCGAGGGCGAGAGCGGAGTCGGCAAGGAGCTTGTCGCGCGCGCGGTGCAAGGCGAGAGCGAACGCGCCGGACGACCGTTCATCACCGTAAACTGCGGCGCCATTCCGGAAAATCTCATCGAAAGCATCCTTTTCGGCCACGAGAAGGGGTCGTTCACCGGGGCCGTCGACAAGCGCGTCGGCAAATTCCAAGAGGCTGACGGCGGTACGCTTTTCCTCGACGAGGTCGGCGAGTTGCCACTCGACGCCCAGGTCAAGTTGCTCCGCGCCCTGCAGGAAGGCGAAATCGATCCGATCGGTTCGAAGAAGCCGGTGAAGGTCAATTTCCGGCTCATCTCGGCTACCAACCGCGACATGATCCAGCAGGTCAAAGACGGCAAGTTCCGTGAAGACTTGTATTACCGCCTCAACGTCTTCCCGATCTTCGTGCCGCCGCTGCGCGAGCGTATCGAAGACGTTCCGGAACTGGCGCGGCACTTCGCAGCCCGGTTTGCGGCGGAAGAAGGCAAGCGGCTCGCGACGATTTCCGAACGCGCCATGCGGATGCTGCAGGCCTATTCGTGGCCGGGCAACGTCCGGCAGCTCGAGAACGCCGTGTTCCGGGCCGTCGTCCTTGCCGATGGGCCGGAGCTGTCAGTTTCGGAGTTCCCGCAGATTGCGGCCCACGTCAACGGGTTCGAGGCGGAAATTCCGGCCGCCCCGTCGAAGGTCGAGAAGCCGCCGGCCTACACCGGCCCGGCTCTGCTTGGCGCCGAAAACACCGTACCGCATACTGTTGAGATGAGATCGCCGTCGTCAGGCAGCTCGCTCGGCATTCAGGCCGTTGCCGAAGACGGCGAGATTCGGTCGCTCGAAGCCATCGAAGCCGACATGATCCGCTTGGCGCTCGGCCGCTACCGCGGACACATGACGGAAGTCGCCAAGCGACTCAACATCGGCCGCTCGACGCTCTATCGCAAAATGCAGGAATATGGGCTCGAGCCCAGAGCCAACTAAGAGACAACTGAGATTCCAGCCCGCGCGCCTTATTGCGCGCAGGCCGGAGTGCGTGTGCCCGGGTCAGGTGGGACGGCCGCGCGCAGCCGGGAGAGCATCCGTCCCACCACCAGAATTGCTTTTGGATGCGGCGGCGCAAAGTCGTCCGGATCCAATGAGAGAGCGAGCCCTTTCGCCCTCGAAAGCAAAAGCCCCGGCTGCATCCGGGGCTTTTGCGCATTTGGGCCAGGTCGCGACGAACATGCCCTGACCGGCGAAACTCCACAGGCCAGCAATGCGTTTCTCGATGCAAGGCTAATCAAAATTCAACGCTTGCCCTGGTATCTTCGGGTGCGCGGGGCCATCTTTTGGCAACAGCAGACTTCACTCGCCACGTACATCGCACCGGCGCTTTGGCAACGAAAAGCAGCAACAGTTTCGCCACAGCGTCATGCAATTCAAATAGCCTACCTGATCCAACACGTCCGGCACTATAGTCGTAGATATCAATAGGTCCGCCGGGCGCCGGGCGGGCGAGCATAAGGCGGAATTTTCAATGCGTGCCACGTGTGTACTAGCGGTCAGCCTGATGCTGATTTGCGGCACTCTTTCAGCGGCTAATGCAGCCAATTCCGACGCCATAACCCCACAGCCCGATAGCCAGAACAGTCAGCAGATGGGCGTTGAAGCGCCCGCGCCTGCAGAACGCCCGGCAGACGCTGCAAATCCTGAACCGGAGCCGGCAGCCGATGCGGCTCCCGCCGCCGCGCCAGCGCAACCCGCCGAAACTGCGATGCCGACCCCGTCGTCGCCGCCGGTAGAGGCGACCAGCGCTCCCACGCAGCCACCATCAAGCCCCTCCGTTGAGCCAACGATCGTCGCGAGCGGCGATCTGCTCTACGTCCCGGCTGCGCGCTACCTCGAGGCCAACAGCAGGGCTCTCGGCAACTTCGACGATGCGGATCGCAAGACCTTGCAGCAGTTCTACGCCAGCCGCATGGGTTCGACGCTCTGGGTCACAAAGGCCGGCTACAACGACGAAGCGAAAAACCTTATCGCGACCTTCAAGGATGCCGACAACTGGGGTCTCAATGAGACCGACTACAAGGTCCCTGATTTGAAGGCGAACGCGACAGGCGACATCAGTCCAGACGATTTGACGGCCGCCGAGGTCAAGCTGTCGCTCGCTGCTATGAAATACGCGCGCGACGCGCACGGCGACCGGATCAGCGATCCGTCGTCGCAACTCTCATCCTATCTCGATCGCAAGCCGGTGCTTCTCGATCGCAGGACATTTCTCGATACGTTGGCCACGGCGCCGGACAAAGGCGCCTATCTCGAGTCGCTGCATCCGAAGCAGCCGCAGTTCGAGCTTTTGCGCCAAGAGCTCATCGCTTGGCGCGCCTCGGCTAAAGAACGGGAAAGCCTGAAGATCCCGAACGGGCCTAACCTCACACCGGGCAAAAGTCAGCCGCAGATTGCACTGATCCGCAAGCTTCTGAAAGTACCCGCGCCAACCCTCAAGCCCGACGGCACACCGGCAGACGACACCTACTACGACGATGCGCTGGCCACCGCGGTCAAGGCGTACAAGCAGAATAACCAGATCAGGCCCGCCACGGCGACAATAACGTCGGCCGTGCGGCGTTCACTTAATCAGGTCAACGACGTCAGCGACACGAAGCTCATCGCCAACATGGAAGAGTGGCGTTGGATGCCCCAAGACCTCGGCGAATTCCACGTCGAAGTGAACATCCCCGAATTCATGGTGCGCGTCGTCAAGGACGGCGAGATCATTCACGAAGAACGCATCGTAGCGGGACGCGACCGAAACCAGACCCCGATCTTCTCAAGTCCGATGCGCACCATCGTTGCGCAGCCCCGCTGGAACGTGCCGGATTCCATCAAGATCAAAGAACTTCTTCCAGGACTCAGGGCCGGCGGCGATCCGCTCCGGCGGCAGGGACTTGTAATGGAGCGCAACGGGCGCAGGATCGATGCGTGGGACGTCGACTGGTATCGCGCCGACATCCGCAATTTCCATATTTATCAGCCACCGAGTGGCGGCAATGCGCTCGGCGTCGTCAAATTCCTGTTCCCGAACAGTCACGCGGTCTATCTGCACGACACACCGAACAAGGGCCTGTTCAACGAACGCGTTCGGATGTTCAGCCACGGTTGCATGCGCGTGCGTAACCCGGTCAAGCTCGCGGAAGTCCTCCTCCAGGAGGATAACGGCTGGTCGAAGAGCAAGGTCGACGATCTCATCGAGAACGGCCCCGAAGAAAACGAAATCGCGCTGACGAAACCGATCCCCGTTCACGTCACGTATTTTACGGCTCGGGTCGGTAACGACGGCAAGGTCGAGTCCTTCGGCGACGTCTATGGCCATGAGAAGCGGATCACGCTGGCCCTTCAAGGCCGCTGGAACGAGATCGAGAAGAACGACGAACAAGTGGTATCGCCTGAAGACGTTCCCATGGCTTCCGGCTGGGACGACGACGGTGGCTACCGCCGTTCGAGAGGCGACGACTATTTCGCGTATGACGATTACGATGACCGCCGCCGGCATAAGCACTCTGGCGGGTTCGGAAATTTCTTTAAGCAGGTGTTCGGCGGGTTCTGAGCCCGGCCGCTAAAGAGCGTGTCATCTAGCCGGCCAACTTTTTGGCCGGCTTTCGCTTATTTATGTTTCGAGTGTCCCTGCCCTTTTGTCGCCCATTCCGGAAGGTTAGATGCGGCAACAGGATAGTTACCGCGTCTTAAGGGTTCGGGATTAACCCTTAACGACCCGGCATTTCGGCCAAACAGGCCTCGGGGAATATTATCGGGACGGGGGATTTCGTGCCCTTTCGCCGCTCAGGCGTACTTTTTGGCGTCATTGCGCTTACCGCTGCCTTGTGTCTGCACGCCGATAACATGACGGCCGCCGGACAACCCGGCGAGCGCACGATCTCGCTTTATCACATTCACACGCAGGAACGCCTGACGATCACGTACAAGCGGAATGGCCAATACATTCCCGAGGCCTTGACGAAAATCAATTGGATCATGCGCGATTGGCGCAAGAACGAAGTCAAGGTCATGGATCCCCACACCATCGACCTCGCCTGGGAGATGCACGAAGAACTTGGGTCGAAGGAACCGATCAACATCATCTGCGGCTATCGTTCGGCGGGAACGAACGAGATGCTGCGCAAGACTCGCGGCGGCCAGGCAAAGCAAAGTCAACACATCACGGGCAAGGCGATCGATATTACGTTCCCGGACGTTCCGCTGAAGAGAATGCGCTATTCGGCGCTGATCCGCGAGCGCGGCGGCGTCGGCTATTACCCGACCTCCGGCATCCCCTTCGTTCACGTCGACACCGGACGAGTTCGCATGTGGCCGCGGATGCCGCGTCCCGAGCTGGCGCTGCTTTTCCCTAATGGTCATTCGAAATACGTGCCGGCCGATGGCGGCCCGATCACGCCGCGCGACGTCAAGGTCGCCCAGAGCCAAAATCGCGATCTCGCCGTTCAGGTTGCGGCGTTCTTTCATGATCGTTTGACGCCCGGTACATCGACGACGCTGGTTGCTTCTGCCGAGATCAAACTTCCAAAACCGCATGTCGCCGTGGTGGCGTCGCTCGGCGGCGAAGCCTCGCCAAATGGCTCTACGCGGCGCAATGTCAGTCTGACCACCGAGCCCGACCCTTCGCTGACAGAGCCCAAGCCGTTCGCCCCCGCAAGGGTGGCGTCGCTGTCACCGGCTGACTCCGACGACGATACGCCGAACCTGATATCGAAGCCGCAGCCGGTGGAACGCGCATCGCGCTTCGTCCCGAGCCCGTCGAAATCCGATCGCGGCAAGCTCGATGCGCTGGTGACTGCAGCGGCGAATATGCCGATGCCGCAGCTTGTGGCCGGGCCGAAGCCCGCAATTCGTCCTCAAAAAGGGCTTGCAGCTGCGGCGCTCGCCGAAAAAGGCGTCTCGCCACGTCAGCCGACGGCACAGGTCGCGAGTCTTGACCCGGGTAGCGGCACAGGCGTCACCGACATGAGCCCGGGCAGCCTGGGCAACGGCTGGGCTGAAGCTCCGGAGTTCGACGAGGATCATCCCGAAGAACTCGCCTACCACCCCTTCCCGCTGGCACCACTTCTGTCCGACGCGACGGCTTCGCGAGACCAGCCACTCGCCGAAATGCAGGCTCCGAACGTGGCCGCGACGCTCGAAGTTCTCGATGACGTTGGCGGCATCGTACCGATGAAGTTTCGTCCGGGGCGGCAGTTGGCCGAAGTGATGTGGTCCGAGCAGTTCCAGGGGAAAGCGGTCCACCTCGAAGCGCTGATGGAAATCGAGAAAAACCGCCTGCCCGCCGGCATCGAGAGCCATGCCGTGCAAACCAGCGCCCGCTGACATTTTCGAACGACTTGGTTGCAGCGATTACGCGTGCAGGGCGAGCGCACCGCGTTTCAATGACGCTTGTCCCGCCGCGGCGATGAGCTTCGCAAGAGCCAGAAAATCGTCGCGACGCGGGCTCGACCGCCGCCATGCAAGTCCGACAGATCGCGACGGTTCCGGATCGACGAACCGGATCACCTTGATCTCGCGGCTCCGCCCCTCGACGCCCAAGCAGATTTCAGGAAGAAGCGTGATGCCGAAGCCCGCGGACACCATTTCGACGATCGTCGACAGGCTCGAAGCACCGAACGTGTTGACGGCATCGACTTGCTTCAAGCTGCAATAGGTCAGCGCCTGATCGCGGAGGCAATGGCCTTCCTCGAGCAGTAGCAGCCGATCGCCTTCGACCATATCCTTGGTGGCGCGTACGCGGCCCGACAGTTTCTTTGCCTTCGGCACGGCGAGCAAAAAGCGATCATCGAATATAGCCAGCGTCTCGATGTCCGGGTTTTTCAGCGGCAGCGCCAAGAGTAGGACGTCGAGTTTGCCTCCGACCAGTTCATCTGTCAGCGGTTGCGTCTGCGTCTCGCGGACGTAGAGTTCGAGATCGGGATATTTCTCTTTGAGCAGCGGTAACAGTGGCGGCAGCAGGTAGGGGGCGATCGATGGGATAACGCCGAGGCGCAGCGTGCCCGAAAGTATGCCTCCGGCGTGCTGGGCGTAGTCGATCAGGTTGCGCACGTCATTCAACAGACGCTGGGCACGCGTCGCGATTTCCTCGCCCTTCGGCGTCAGCTTGATGCCACCGCGCGTGCGCTCGACCAGCGCAATCCCGAGAGACGCTTCGAGATCCTGAATTTGCATCGAAAGCGCCGGCTGCGTGACCGCGCAGGCGTCCGCAGCCCGCCCAAAATGCTGCTCGCGCGCCAGAGCATCGAAGTATCGCAATTGCTTGAGCGTGATGTAGACCATCAGCTGGACTAATGCCCATCAAAAGAAATGTCGATTTGTCCTTATCACAAGGCGC
>Ga0207678_10000100_pt1 | contig 70537 bp, 73 predicted proteins | sample KBSC63metaG_FD_184319 | JGI IMG/M metagenome (GOLD analysis project Ga0207678, IMG submission 184319) | Corn rhizosphere microbial communities from Kellogg Biological Station, Michigan, USA - KBS C6-3 metaG (SPAdes) (version 2) | ecosystem: Host-associated > Plants > Roots > Rhizosphere > Soil ... | reverse complement strand
TTTTCACTTAGCTCTGGATGGCCGGGTCGTGCCCCGGCCATGGAGTAAGGGAAAGACCGCCACCAGCCGCGCGTTCGATTCGGGCGGAATGGTCATCGATGCCCTGGTCCAGGACATTCCTCACTTCATGTTGGAGTGAGGGTCCCGCGCTCAGCCGGCTCGTGAAACGCTGATCGCCAGGCGCGATGGGAAGCTATCAGGCGAGCGTGACGTCAGCGTGAAATTGATTGCTGACGAGCGTCGGCTTCACATAGCCGGCACGGATGGTGAAATCACCGAAACGCTCGCCCTCGTTCCGCTCCTTGGCGTAGCGGCAAAGGATCGGATCGAGCAATGCCAGCGCGCGGGCTTCATCGACATCCTGAGCGTAGAGCTTGTTCATGCGCGTGCCGTCAAAAGCCGCGCCGAGATAAAGATTGTAGAGACCGGGCGAGCGGCCAACAAAGCCGATTTCAGCGAGATACGGCCGTCCGCAACCATTCGGGCAGCCGGTCATGCGAATGACGATCTCATCCTCCCGTAATCCTGCCTTATCCAGGATGTCTTCAATCTTCGTCAGCAACGTCGGGAAGTATCGTTCGCTTTCGGCGAGAGCCAGCGCGCACGTCGGCAGAGCCACGCACGCGATGCTGTTGCGGCGCAGACCGGACGATGTCGCGAGCGATACGTTATGGGCGGCGAGTATCTGCTCGATCTTGACCTTCGAACGGGCGCTGACGTTCGCGAAGACGAGGTTCTGATTTGCCGTCATCACGAAATCGCAGATATCGAGGTCCGCGATCTCGCGGATCGCCGATCGCAATTTATGCTGCGGCGTGTCCTTGATGCGGCCGCTCTCGATGTAAAGCGTCAGATGCCATTTCTTCTTGTCCTGGCCCTGGCGCCAGCCGATGAAGTCGCCGGTGCGTTCAAATTTATACGGCCGCGGTGCGCCTAAAGGAAAACCAAGGCGCTTTTCGACCTCGGTGCGGAAATTGTCGAGCCCGCGGTCTTCGATCGTGTACTTGAGGCGCGCCCGCGCCCGATTGGACCGGTTGCCCCAATCGCGCTGCACCGTCAAAATCTTTTCGGCAACCTCGATCACCTTGTCATGCGGGCAGAACCCCAGCACATCGCCGAGGCGCGGAAATGTTTCCACCACGCCGTGCGTCATGCCCATGCCGCCGCCGACGGTGACATTCCAGCCAACGAGCTTGCCGTTTTCGACGATGGCGATGAAACCGCAATCATGCGCGAAGACGTCGACGTCGTTGTCGGGCGGTACCGCGAAGACGAACTTGAATTTGCGCGGCAGATAACGCGGACCATAAATCGGTTCGCTTTCGGCCGTCGCGAGCTCCTTGCCGACGATCTGCTCTCCATCCAGCCAGATCTCGTGATAGGCGCCGGTTTTCGGCAGCATGTGATTGCTGGTTCGCTGCGCCAGCTCGTAGGCTTCCTGATGAACCTTCGAAAGGTAGGGATTTGCGACCGACATGACGCCGCGAGTGACGTCGCCGCACGCCGCGATGGTGTCCAAGCAAGCGGCACTAATCCCCTGCATCGTGCGTTTGAGGTTCGATTTGATGACGCCATGCAATTGGAACGTGGCACGCGTCGTGATGCGCAGCGAATGGTTCCCATACTTCATCGCGATATCGTCGAGCTGCCGCCACTGCGCCGGCTTGACGAAGCCGCCGGGGATCCGCAGCCGGATCATGAACATATATGCCTTGTCGAGCTTCTTCTTCGATCGCTCGCCGCGCACGTCGCGGTCGTCCTGCATGTATGAGCCGTGAAACTTCAACAGCTGGAAATCGTCTTCCGAGATCGCTCCCGACTCGACGTGCGTCAGCCCTTCGGCGATCGTGCCGCGAAGGAACCGGCTCTTCTCTTTCATAAATTCGCTTTTAGATGGCTTATCGTCCGTCATTGCCGTCCTCGTGGGACCAAATCGGCCCTGGCCGTTGTCTGTGATTTAAGTTGAACCGGCCCGGCTTAATACACGTCGCGCTGATAGCGCCCGGCCTTGGTCAGTTCTTTCAGTTTGGCGCGGCCCGCCTCTTCGTCGCCCTTTGCCTGCTCGGCGAGTATCTTTACGAGCGTCGCGTCGACATCCTTGGCCATGCCCTTCTCGTCACCGCAAACGTAAAGATGAGCGCCGTCCTGAAGCCAATTCTGCAGCTCCGCGCGCCGTTCCCACAAGCGATGCTGAACGTAGATCTTTTCCGGCTGATCACGCGAGAATGCAACGTCAATTCTGGAAAGATCCCCGGACCCCAGGTAATCCTGCCATTCGAGCTGATAGAGAAAGTCGTTGGTGAAGTTGCGCTCGCCGAAGAACAGCCAGCTCTTGCCCTTCGATCCGGTTGCAACGCGCTCTTCGACAAACGCCCTGTAAGGCGCAACGCCGGTTCCGGCGCCGATCATGATGATCGGCGTATGGCCGTCGGGCGGCAGGCGGAAGTGCCGGTTCGGCTTGACGTAGAGCCGCGCCGTCGTGCCGACCTTGCGCCGCTCGCCGAGATAGGTGGACGAGACGCCCTTGCGCACCTTGCCGTGTGATTCCCAGCGCACCGCCCCAACCAGAAGATGGGCTTCGCCCGGATGCGCCTTGAGGCTCGAAGCAACCGAGTAGAGCCGGCCCGGAAGCGGCCGCAGCAAGCCAGTCAACTGGTCGGCCGTCAACTTCTCGGGATAGGCTTCGAAGAGATCGATGAGCTGACGGTCGGCGGCAAACTTCGGATAGGCCTCGCCTTCGAGCAACGCCTTGACGTCGCCACGGCCCGTGACCTTTGCATAATTTTCAACCAGCGATCGCGACAGCGTCGTCACGTCGTAGGATTTCTGCAGCTTGAGCAGCAGCGCCGCGTCCGAACCGAGGCCGACGGTTTTCAACAGTTCGTCGACGAGCAAAGGATCGTTCTCAGGCACAAGTCCAATGGCGTCGCCGGGCTGATAACTGAACGCAGGCGTATCGAATGCGAATTCGGCGTGCCACGTCTCGCGCGTCGACCCCGTACCATTCAAATTCACCAGGGCCGAAATTTCTGCTTCGAGGGGGCGCTCGTCGGTAAACTGCGGCTCGTCATCGTCGAGTTGACCGGCTGCACCGCCGAAATCGACATGCACGACGGTGCCGCCTGCCGGCGCTGTCTCAGGCGGCGCCAGCTTGGCGAGCGCGCCTTCAGTCCATTCGGCCGCCTGCTTGGCATAATCGAGATCGAGATCGACACGATCAGCAGCGCGCGAAGCACCCAGTTCTTCGAGCCGCGCGTCGATGGCCTTCCCAACCCCGCAGAAATTGACGTAGGCCGTGTCGCCGAGCGCCAGGACCGCAAAACGCACGCCATCGAGACGCGGCGCCTTATCGCTCATCAATGCCTGATAGAAGTCGGCGGCGCGGGATGGCGGATCGCCCTCGCCCCACGTCGCGGCGTAGACAACGAGGTTTTTTGCCTTGGCGAGGAGCGCCAAGTCAGCATCGGCCATATCGAAGACTTTGGCGTCGAGACCGTTCTTCTGAGCGACTTTCTTCGCCTTGTTGGCGAGCGCTTCAGAGTTACCGCTTTCGCTAGCGTATAGGATCGTCAGTGGGGCCCGTGGTTTCGCCACCGGCGCGGCCGCTGGCAGCGCGCCGCCGCCCAGGGCGGCCTCAAAACCCGCGAAGAAACCTGCCAGCCAGGAGCGTTGCTGCGGAGTTGTCCTAGCAACGACCTTATTCAGCATATCGATGTCTTCCGGCAAGAACGGTGCATTTCGCGGAAGCAGTGGTGTCACGGTCACAGAAGGCTCTCCCAGAAAGACTTGAGACCGGCATGCTCAACACGCCGGTGACGTGCGCATTTAATGACCGGGAAAATCCCAAGCCGGTTCGCCTCGCGAGGCCGAACAAGCAATGTTTGAAGCTCTATCATTAGCAGGTCACTTTAACCCCCAGGGTCGGCATGCATTGACCCATCCGTTAGCCCGCACCCCTATATGCAGTGTTGATAGACCAATTTGGAAGATTTTTCTACATATCTGCGTCATTCTACCCCAAATGTGATAATATTTTCTAATGTTCCGCGCTCAGGCGGGGTTTCGGACTGCCGAACGGGCCAGCCGCGATTCTGGGAAGTGGGCAGTTTGGGCGACTTTACGGACGTGTTGCACTTACAAAAATCATCCAACGAACTCTGAACGAGTCGCGAGGCCGCTCGAGAGGGCGTCATTGCCGAACCTCATCGCCCTCACCTCGCCACCACTCACACGCAGACGTGAAGCACCTTGATTTGAAAAGTTGCCGACGACTGTGGTCTCTAGAGGAGAACGCGGCGGCCTTGACTTTAATTGGCCGATCCGCAGATTGGTGCTCGCACAAGAAAGTGTCTGCACCAATCGGGTGGGCCCTCGGCGGGGCTTGCAGGAATGGAAAGCAGCTTACCGCTTTGGAGGAAACACTATGAAGATCTGGACGAAGCCCGAAGTTCGCGAGCAGGAAGTTGGCCTCGAAGTCACGAGCTACCTGCCGGCCGAAATCGACCTCATCTAAGTTTTGATGTCTTCGGTCTCGCTAAATTTGTGAGACAGCGGCGCGGCGGTCGATGGGCTCATCGGCCGCCGCAGCCGTTTAACCTCTCGAAAAAATGAGAGCGCCACCGGCTTCGGCGATCCGGGTCGCGTAACCATATCAAACAGATGATCATAAAAGTTCTCGGGTCCGCCGCTGGGGGTGGATTCCCGCAGTGGAACTGCAATGGCCTGCACTCAGCCAACGTGCGCGCCGGCATCGCGGGATACAAAGCAAGGCTGCAATCTTCGCTCGCCGTTTCTGCGGACGGCGCGAGCTGGGTATTGCTCAATGCCTCACCCGACATCCGCCAGCAGATCAACGAGACGCCGGAACTGCATCCTGTCAAATCCGGTGCGCAGCGTAATTCGCCGATCAAGGCCGTTGTCGTCACCAACGCCGACGTCGACCATATCACCGGCCTCATCAGCTTGCGCGAAGGCCAGCCTTTCTCGATCTACGGATCGGATCGCGTACTGGCAACGCTCAACGCTAATTCGATCTTCAACGTCTGCGCTCCGGACGTGGTGCCGCGCATCGTATTCGAACTCGATAAGCCGACGCACCTCGACGGCGCCGGCGTCGATCTCGGCCTGACGGTCGAAGCGTTCGCAGTGCCGGGCAAGGTCGCACTATTTCTCGAAAAAGGTGACGCGGGCAGCAATTTCGGAAGCCGCGACGGCGACACGATCGGTCTCAAGATCACCGACGCAAAGACCGGCAAGGCATTCTTTTATATTCCGGGCTGCGCCGAGATCGATACGCCGCTCGCCGACCGCATCCGCGACGCCGAACTCATCTTCCTCGACGGCACGCTTTTCACCGATGATGAGATGGTCAGCCAGGGGCTTTCGAGCAAAACGGGCAAACGAATGGGCCATATTTCTGTTTCAGGACCCAACGGGTCGGTCGAGACTTTGCGCCCACTCAATGTAAAACGCCGAATATACGTGCATATTAACAATTCGAACCCGATCCTGGACGAGAACTCTGAAGCCCGTAAATTTGTCGAGGCCGCAGGTTGGGAAGTCGGCTTTGATGGCATGGAGGTCCGCGTATGAACCCGGTCAGTCTCGAGAAAAAAAATGCCGAGCTTCGGGGCAACGAGCCGCCAATGCCGACGGCCGATTTCGAAGCCGCGATCCGCGCAGTGGGGCCGGAGCGCTATCACGATCTTCATCCCTTCCATCACCTGCTGCACGGCGGCAAGCTGAACAAGGGCCAAGTGCAGGCCTGGGCCCTCAACCGCTACTGCTATCAAGCGGCAGTGCCCCGCAAAGACGCAGCACTGATCAGCCGCGTGCATGACCGCGAACTGCGTCGCGCCTGGACCCATCGCCTTCTCGATCATGACGGCCTGCCACCCGACGAGCCCGGCGGCATCGAACGCTGGCTCGTTTTGACCGACGGCCTGGGGCTCGATCGCGAATATGTCGTGTCGCGCCGTGGGGCGCTGCCCGCCACGGTCTTCGCGGTTGAATCCTATGTCACGTTCGTCCGCGAACAACCTCTGACGATCGCCGTTGCCTCGTCGCTGACCGAACTCTTTGCGCCGAAAATCCACAAAGAGCGCATCTCCGGCATGCTCGAGAATTATGATTTCATCGACGACAAGGTGATGGCCTATTTCAAGCGCCGCTTGACGCAAGCCCCGGGCGACGCGGAATTCGCGCTGCAGTACGTCTTGAAGAATGCCAGGACGCGAGACGAGCAGGAAGCCTGCGTCGAAGCCGTGCGCTTCAAATGCAATGTGCTCTGGGTTCAGCTCGACGCGCTCTATCACGCCTACGTCAACGGCAACGTTCCGCCGGGCGCTTTCCGGCCGGAGGCATGAGCATGAACGCCGAAGCAACGCCTCGCACCCGCACGATCATCACGCCTGCATCGCAGCCGGCGATGCCGCCGCACATCAAGTTTCGCCACGATGCGGGTCGCGGCCGTTGGCATGTGCTGGCGCCTGAACGCGTATTCGAGCCCGACCCGATCGCTATCGAAATCTTGAAGCGTTGTGATGGCGTGAGAACGGTCGAGCAAATCGCAAACGAGCTTGCAAAAGACTATAACGCGCCGCTGCAAGAGATCCTTACAGACACTATATCTATGCTGCAGGAACTCTCAGATAAGGGCGTCGTAAAAGCCTAGAAAACTGGGACGCAACGGAGCTGACGTTATGAACGAAATAGCGCCGATGGAGCAGTTCTCCAACTCACCCGTGGAAGCGGCTTGCGCGCGCGCCCCGGTCGGGCTGCTGGCCGAGCTTACGCATCGCTGCCCGTTGCAGTGTCCCTACTGTTCGAACCCGCTCGAGCTCGAGCGAGTCAACACCGAGCTGACGACCGCCGAATGGCAGGACGTCATGCGCCAGGCGGCCGAACTCGGCATCCTGCAAATCCATCTGTCGGGCGGCGAACCAACCGTCAGAAAAGATCTGGAGGACATCGTCGAGGTTGCGGCCAAGGCGGGCCTCTACACAAACCTGATCACAGCGGGCGTGACGCTGACCCGCGACCGACTGAAGAAGCTGAAGGACCTTGGCCTCGATCACGTCCAGCTATCGATTCAGGACGTCGACGAAGCCAACGCAGAGAAAATTTCGTCGTATAAGGACGGCCTCGCCAAAAAGCGTCAGCTCGGCAAATGGGTGCGCGAACTGGATATGCCGCTCACCATCAATGCGCCGATCCACCGCCTCAATATCGAAAATCTGCCGAACATCATCAACTTCGCGGTCGAGCTGGGCGCCGGACGCATCGAGGTTGCAAACATTCAGTATTACGCCTGGGCGCTAAAGAACCGCGCAAGCCTGATGCCGACCCGCGCTCAAGTCTTGAAGAGTGCCGAGATCGTCGAGGAAGCGAAGGAGCGCCTCAAAGGCATCATGGTGTTCGACTTCGTTGTTCCGGACTACTACGCGAAGACGCCGAAGCCGTGCATGGGCGGCTGGGGCCGCGGGATCATGAACGTTACGCCGCAGGGTCGCGTGCTGCCCTGCCATGCTGCCGAGTCGCTTCCCGGTCTCGAGTTCGACAACGTCAAAGACAAACGTCTCGCCGACATCTGGCTCAACGGCCAGGCCTTCCAGAAATATCGCGGCACCAGCTGGATGAAGGAGCCCTGCCGCAGCTGCCCGCGCGCCGAGATCGATTTCGGTGGCTGCCGCTGCCAGGCGATGGCCTTCACTGGAGATGCGGCAAACACCGACCCGGCTTGCAGCTTCTCTCCACATCATGCGGCATTTGTCGCAGCCGCCGAGCAGGAGAGTGCGGTGCCGAAGCCTCCGGCATTCGTCTACCGCCGCATGAGCGCCGCCAAGCCGGTTCCGGCGAAGTAGCCCGACACAGAAACCGTGAGTGCAATGCGGTATGCGTCGGTTCACCGACGGTGCGGCATTCTGTTCAAGCGGGATTCAGAAAAAAAATGTCATTTTGCCGGAGCTAAGTTATGACTGCCGGCGTTTCAACGACGTCGCTCGGACGAATTCGGGAAGGAAACTAAGATGCGCAAATGGATTGTAGCGGTCGCGATGATCGCTGGGTTACCGGCCGCGGCAATGGCTGCAGACGCGGAGAACGGCAAGACGGTCTTCAATAAATGCAAGGCGTGCCATCAGGTCGATAAGAACGCCGTCGGGCCCCACTTGGGTGGCGTCGTCGGCCGAAAGGCGGGATCTGTCGAAGGATTTGCCTATTCCGACGCGGTGAAGAAGTCCGGCCTCACCTGGGACGAAGCAACCCTCGACAAGTGGCTGCAGGGCCCGAGCAAGTTGGTTCCAGGAACGCATATGATCTTCGCCGGCATCAAGGATGAAGGCGATCGCGCCGATCTGATCGCGTATCTGAAGACACTTCCGGCCGCGAAGTAATCCTCCGGTCGTTCTGTAGTTTGAAGCGCCGCCAGGGGGGTCCTTGGCGGCGCTTTGGTTTTCATCGGTCGTGATATCGCTTCACGGCTCGAGAAGCTGAACGTCGCTCGAGTCGAGTTTGCCAAGAAGTGTATCGAGGGGCGCTCCTTCGATACGCATTTCCGGCGCGACGTCCTTCAGCGGGATCAAAACGAAGGCACGTTCCGCGATCAATGGATGCGGGATACTCAAGTCCGCCTCGTTTACCTTGAGAGCGCCAAAGGTCAGAATATCGACGTCGATAACCCGCGGTCCCCAGCGCTTCTTGCGTACTCGGCCCATTCCATTCTCGACCGCCTGGCAGTGTTGCAGCAGCTCGCGCGGCGAGAGGCCCGTCTTGATCGAAATGCAGGAATTCACGAACCAATCCTGATCCGTGACGCCCCACGGCGCGGTGCGATAGAGGCGCGATCGTGCCACCAGCTCGATCGTTCCATCGGCTGTCAGTCGTGCAATCGCCTCTTCAATGTTGCCGACCCGGTCGCCCATATTCGAGCCGAGCGCCAGCGTTGCCTCGAACGCCTTCATTGGTGAACCTGCTCCTCTCGGCAATGGAACCGGTGGTTCTCAATCATATTTGATGTAGGCGAACCTCTGATCGCCCTGCGGCGTACCCTCGAGGCCCTTGCCTTCCTTACCTGGCTGCCAGCAAACGACGGACTCGATTTTTGTCGCAAGCTCGAGGTCTTTGGGGGTTATACCCTTGGCGGTATGGGTAATCAGCCGTACTTCCACCCAGGCATAGGACGCGGTGATGTCGGGATGGTGCCAAGCCGCTTCGGCGAGATGGCCAACGGTGTTGATAACCATCAGCGTACCCTTCCAACCTGACGTCTTGTAGGTACGGCGGATCCAACCGTCCTCTAGCCTCCACGACGGAAGATTGGTCTGAAGCCACGCCTTGACGTCAGCTTCGGACATTGGTTTTTCGCGTTCCGCGGTCATCTTGCCCTTGCACTCCAATTATCGGACAGTTCTGTCGATAAATTCTACCGCCCCTGGCCATGCCGACGCAAACCCGATGCTGCCGCTGAGAATGCTTCGGCAGAAAGGACCATACTTCGTGAGGTTTTCACCCGTGACTTCGACCGCAATCCGCGTCATCGCGCCGGCTCGGCTGCATCTCGGATTCCTCGATCTCAACGGCGCGATCGGCAGGCGCTACGGGAGCATCGGGCTGGCAGTCAATCATCCGAGCACGGACCTGACGCTGACGCAAGCTCGCGAGCACTCGGCCAGCGGCTATGAAAGCGAGCGTGCGCTGGCGCTCGTCCAAAAATTCGCAAGCCAACAACATGGCCAGGGTTATGCCGTTGACATACGCGAGGCCATACCCGCCCATGCCGGCCTCGGCTCGGGAACCCAGCTGGCGCTCGCAATCGGAGCGGCCGTGGCGAAGCTCGAAGGTCGCGACCTCTCAGCTGGCGAGCTTGCCTTGCTCGGCGAGCGCGGGGCGAGATCCGGCATCGGGCTCTCAGCGTTTGCCTGCGGTGGTTTCATCATCGACGGCGGACGGGGCGCGCTCGATGCGCCGCCGCCGCTGACGCTGCGCGCCGACTTCCCCGAAGACTGGCGCGTCATGCTGATCCTCGATGAAGGACGCGCCGGCGTTTCGGGCGAAGCGGAAGCGACGGCATTCGCGGACCTGCCCGAGTTTCCTCAATCCGCGGCGGCCCATATCTGCCACTTGGTTTTGATGAAGCTCGTACCCGGCATGAAGGAGGCCGACATCGCCGCGTTCGGCTCAGCGCTGACCGAAATCCAAGACATCGTCGGCGGTCACTTCGCTTCAAAGCAGGGCGGCAGCAAGTGGACGAGCGATGCCGTCGGACGCCTGGCTTCCCGTATGCGCGATGCGGGCGCGACCGGCGTCGGACAGAGCTCATGGGGTCCAACCGGCTTCGCATTTGTCGACGGCGCAAAAGCGGCAGATCGCCTCTATCATTCTTTAATCGAAGACGCTAAAGCCGACCGACTCGACATCGTGATCGCGCGGGGGCGCAACACGGGCGCTACTATCGAGGCGGTGAAAAAATAAAAAAACGAATGGAGATCAAAGCACTATGAGTGAGGCCACTCCCATCCTGCATATGCTCGCGCCACAGAAGCATATGAGTCCATTCGATGTGAACATGGCGGCCGACGCGGGCTACAAAGTCATCGTTCCCTACATCAATGTTGAACTCGGCGAAGTCACCGGTCTCATTCAAGACGCGATTTTCTCACGGCCCCCCAACTACGGCGTGCGTACCGGATTTTTCATGGGCGGCAAGGATGCGCTGCTGGCGCTCGATATGCTCGACGCCGCAAAAAAAGCCATGGTGCCGCCGTTCGAGTGTTCGGTATTCGCCGATCCCGCCGGCTCATTCACGACAGCAGCCGCGATGGTTGCTTGCGTCGAGAAAATTCTCAAAGAAAAGTTCAACCGGTCGTGGAAAGGCGTCAAGGTCGCCGTGTTCGGCGCCACTGGCGTCGTCGGTTTCGCGTCCTCGATCATCGCCGCGCTTGAAGGGGCCGATGTCCGCCTTGTCGCGCATCGCGGCGTGGAACGCGTCGTCAAGAATGCCGATATTTCCAAGACGCGGTTCGGCGTCGATCTCGATGCCGTGGCCGGCGAAACGCCGGAGCAGAAGCGCGCCATTATCGCCGATGCCGAAGTGATTTTCGCGGCCGCCGCAGCCGGCGTCCAGGTCGTCTCGAAAGAGCACAAGCAGCTGGCGAAGAACCTGCTGGTGATCGCCGACGTCAACGCCGTGCCGCCTCCGGGCGTCGAAGGCATGGAGCTGTTCATGAACGGCGAAAAGCTGCCGGGCTGCGACGCTCTCGGTGTCGGCCCGCTTGCGATCGGCGACATCAAGTACAAATGCGAGTCGGGTCTGTTCAAGCAGATGATCGCATCCGACAAGCCGTTGATGCTCGACTTCCGCCATGCCTACGCGCTCGCGAAACAGCTTGTCGGCATCTAGAGTGTCGTGGGCCAATCGGTCCTAATCGCTGCATTCTCCGGGCGGGCGCTTGCGCAGTCCGCCCGGCGCGCTGGCTTTGAGCCGCTCGTCGTCGATGCCTTCGGCGATCTCGACACGCGCCAAGCGGCTGCAGATTTCCGCGTCGTCGATGGCGCCATGCAGCGGGGCTTCAATACCAAGTCCGTTGTCGCCGCACTCAACGCACTCGCCACGGCCGCGCCCGTTTCCCCCATTGGCCTCATCCTTGGTTCCGGCTTTGAAGACAAGCCCAGGCTCGTAGTGTCTCTCGCCAAACGCTTCCGGTTGCTCGGCTGTTCGCCTGAGACGATCGCCGCGAGCAAGGATCCAGCGACCTTCTTTGCAACCCTCGACAAACTGAATGTTCCACATCCGGAGACGCAACTGACGCCGCCCGACCACCCGGTGGATGCCTGGCTAACCAAGCGCACCGGCGGCAGCGGCGGCCGCCACATCCGCGTCTTCCGTGCAGGCGTTGCATCGCGACGGCGACGCTATTTCCAGAAACAACTCGCCGGCGAGCGGCTGTCGATCGGCGGCCTGTTCGCGCCCGGCGGCGCGGAATTCGCACCGACGCGGCAATGGATCTCGCCATCGACCCAAAATCCCTTCCGCTTCGGCGGCGCGGTATCGATGCCGGAGATCGACGCATCCCTTTACCGGCGTCTTGCCGAGGCTGCGTCGCAGGTCGGGACGGCCTTGGGCCTTGTCGGCATGGCGTCATTCGACTTCATCGTTGCGAATGGGCAGCCGCATCTGCTCGAAGTCAATTCGCGACCCGGCGCCTCCCTCGATGTGCTCGACGACGCGCACGGCCGATTGTTCGCCGGTCACATTGCCGCTTGTCTCGGCACGCCGATGCCGGCCGCCGTTCGTTCAACCCGACCCGCGCGCGCGATGGCGATTTTGCACGCCGACCGAGGCCCGTTAACTTTGGGAGACATACCTTGGCCCGACTGGAGCGCCGACCGCGGCACGCCAGGCACGTTCGTTCCGCGCGGTGCCCCGCTTGCCACCGCCCTCGCCGATGCGCCGACGGCTGATGAGGCGCAGCGTCTCGCCGCAGTGCGCTTGGCGGAATTCGAAGACCTGATATACGGACACTCGAAATCCTGACTCCACTGGAGCTCCCATCCGATGCAAAGCGCAATACAGCCGAGCGTTTCCGCTCGCGCCGCCAAACTTGTCGATGCGATCGTCGCGGATGCCGACGCGCTGCGTATTTCGGTTTCGAGAGGCGAACACGGCGAGCGCCTGATCGATATGGGCGGCAAATCCATCGGCGGACTTGAAGCCGGGCGCCGCCTCGGCGAAGTCTGCATGGGCGGCCTCGGCACCGTCGCCTTCACGCAATCTTCTGGGCTCGCAAATTGGCCGCTCGGCGTTGTCGTGACATCGAATGATCCCGTCATCGCGTGCCTCGCCAGCCAATACGCCGGCTGGACCATCACCGACGAAGCATCGGGCTTCTTCGCACTCGGATCGGGCCCGGCGCGGTCGCTGTCGCGCGTCGAGGACCTGTTCAAGGAACTCGGCTACGTCGACCACTATCCGCAAGCGACCCTCGTCATCGAAGGCGATAAGGCACCCCCGCCCGCCGTGATCGCGAAAGTTTCGGAGAGCTGCGGCATCGTCCCGGCCGGCCTCACGATCTTGTACGCGACGACCTGGAGCCTCGCCGGCACTGTTCAGATCGCCGCCCGCGTTCTTGAGGTCGCGATCCACAAGGCTCATGCCCTGCACTTCCCACTTGAGAACATTCTCGACGGCACGGGCACGACGCCGATCGCTCCGCCGGTTCCCGATTTCGTCAAGGCGATGGGACGCACCAACGACGCCATCATCTATGGCGGCCGCATCCATCTCTTCGTCAAAGGGCCGGACACCGACGCGAAGCGCCTCGCAGACAACCTGCCGTCGAGCGCGTGCGCCATCTACGGCAAGCCGTTCGCGGAAATCTTTGCGGCGGTCAACGGCGACTTCTACAAGATCGATCCGATGCTGTTCTCGCCGGCTCAAGTCATCGTTTCGAACGTCGAGACCGGCAACTCCTTCCGGGCGGGCGAACTAGCTCCGGAGATCGTCGATGCGAGCTTCCGTTGAAACGCCTGCGAAGCCCGTCTCGGGATTAGGCAGCGGCCTGCATCTCGCGCTTCTGATCGAAGAAGGGCGAGGCGAATGGCATGCCCGCCGCATCGTCAGATCGCTCGAAGAAATGGGTGCCCGCGTCACGGTTTCGTCGCTGCCGCATTGCGCCTTCGATACCTCGCTTAAATCCGGAATCGATATTGCGGGCTTCGACGGCGCACTGCCGGACGGCGTCTTCGTGCGCTCGATCTCCGCGGGAACGCTCGAGCAGATTACGTTCCGCCTGGGGCTTTTGCATGCGTTGCGCGAAAGCGGCGTGCGGGTGTGGAACGATGCGCGCGCCATCGAACGGTGCGTCGACAAATCCCAGACGACGTTTTTGCTGCACAAGGCCGGCGTACCGACGCCGCGGACGCGCGTCTGCGAAACGCTACCCCATGCACTTGAGTACACCGAAGGGCTCGATCGTACGCTGGTGATGAAGCCACTGTTCGGAAGCCAGGGTAAAGGCATCGGCTTGATTTCGTCGCAAGCCGAGCTTCCGGTTCCTGAAGCCGTCGACCACATGTATTACATGCAGGACTATATCGGAGCCAAGGACGGCGTTTTTGAAGACTGGCGGGTGCTCGCAACCCGGCATCGCGTCGTCGCGGCGATGACGCGCCGCGGCGCCAACTGGGTGACCAACATCCACCAGGGCGGCAAGGCCCGCCTCCACCTTCCCGATGCCGAGATGACGCGAATTTCGATGGCCGCGATGCGCGCCGTCGATGCCGATTATGCCGGTGTCGATCTGATCCGCACGGCGAACGGCGAGCTGCAGGTGCTTGAGGTCAACTCGAACCCGGCGTGGCGAGGGCTGCAAAGCGTCGCCGACATCAATATCGCCTGGGCCATCGCCGAGGACTTCCTGAAGACGGTCGTTGCGCACCGTGCCGCCGCCGTGCCTGCCGATGCGATATGAGAAAGCCCCTGCCCCCGAACGAAATAAAGGCCGCGTTTCTCGCCGCGTGCCGGGCTGAACTCGATGCGCTGAAACCCGGCAACGTGCACCGGCATTCTGCCGGCCACGGCATGGAGGTCGCACATTTCGAACGCGCCGCCGCAGCCGCAGCCGGGCCGATCGCCGATCCCACATTGAGCGTCGGGCAACGCATTCTGCGCGCCACCGAGATGAGCGTCGCCGCGACGGGACTGAATGCCAATCTTGGTATCGTGCTTCTTGCGGCGCCCCTCGCCAAAGCCGCGAGCGAAACGACGATCGATGTGGGGCTTCGTCGCCGGCTCGGCCAAATTCTATCGGAACTCGATGAGCGCGACGCCGAAGACGCCTTCGCCGCGATCCGCCTCGCCAACCCCGCCGGGCTTGGCAACGTCAAGGAAGGCGACATCCGCGAAAACCCCGAGCGCATGACGCTGATCGCGGCGATGCACCTCGCCGCCGAGCGCGACCGCATAGCCAACGCCTACGTCACGACGTATTCCGATGTTTTCGATTTCGCACTGCCGGTTCTGCGCGATGCCCGAGCCGCAACAGCGGATCCAAACCTCGCGGTCACCACGTTGCACATGGCACTGCTGGCGGAATTTCTCGACACGCACATTAGCCGCAAGCATGGCACGCAGGCTGGTGAGGACGTGCGTCAAGAAGCCCGCGGCATAATTTCGAGTTGGACTTCTGCTGCAACCGCGAAATCGCTGTCGCAATTAGCCGAATTCGACATGAAATTGAAAGAACGAGGCCTCAATCCCGGCACGACCGCCGATTTCGTGGTCGCCACGCTCTTTGCCGAAGGGCTGGTCGAGCGAAAACATTCATGAACGCGGGCGCCCTCCTACTAAAGGGCTTGTCTAGCACGATGACCTGGGGCTAATTACGGGCGCCGTGTCCGCAAGGTACACGGACCTATCCATTGTGCTGACCCCCGGGCGTCTCGCGCTCCGGGCGTCGACGTACTTGGATATCCATCGCCAGAGCAGTACAGCGAAGTCCCGGCTTCTGACGGGGGAGCGTTGGTGCTCGTATCGTTTCATTCGTAGGAGGAATCCCCCCTAATGGCCAAAATCAATAAAGTTATGGTCGGCGAGTCTCTCGTCGGCGACGGCAACGAAGTTGCTCATATCGACCTCCTCATCGGACCGCGCGGCTCGGCTGCCGAAACGGCATTCTGCAACGCTCTGACGAACAACAAGGACGGCTTCACGACGCTTCTCGCCGTCATCGCACCGAACCTCGCCTGCAAGCCGAACACGATCCTTTACAACAAGGTCACCATCAAGGACGCCCGTCAGGCCGTTCAGATGTTCGGACCGGCTCAGTACGGCGTTGCAAAGGCCGTTCAGGATTCGGTTGCCGAAGGCATTATCCCGGCTGCTGAAGCCGACGACCTCTACATCTGCGTTGGCGTGTTCATCCACTGGGAAGCTGCCGACGACGCGAAGATCCAGGACTACAACTATCGCGCCGTGAAGGAATCGCTGGCTCGCGCCATTGCAGGCAAGCCGACGGCTGCAGAAGCTACGGCTCAGCGCAACTCGGCTCAGCATCCTTTCGCTGCTAAGACTTGAAGCGGAAACCGTCCTCAGCAGGAAGAAAACAACAATAATTCCGCCCCTCCAATGAAGGGGGGTCTGCTGCAGCGATTGGGTAGACTGCTCTCAGGCCGTTACAGCGGTTAAGAAAAAAGCTTGGACCGCGGAACTCGCGGATCCACGCTTCGCTAGAGCGGCTCCGCCAATAAGCACTATGACGTTTGACGTTTACCGGCCGGCGATCTCCTTGAGGTCGCCGGCCGTAATTTTTTGTGCATGCAAAGCCGACGCGACCAACGCTCCGGCCGCTCCCACCGCGCGAATGCGGTCGAGATCAGCACGGTCGCGGATACCGCCGGCCGCATAGACGCGCCGCGAGCCGGCGCGCGAGGCGATATCCTGCAGCCGCGCAACATCCGGGCCGCCGCCGCTGCCGACGCGATCCAACGTCATCACGATGACGCGCGCGGGCCAGAGAGTTGGATCGTCGAATAGCGCTTCCGGCCCCATGAATTCGTTCCCACGAAAATCGAGCGACAGCACGGTGCGGGACGGCGCATCGGCGACGATGTCGTGCCAGACACGGACGTTTTCGAGGCTTTCGGAACCGACGACCAGTGTCGCAATCGGAGCGGCGAGAACGGCGCGGGCCGCACCGCGCGAACCAGTCCCCGCATCGATCCAGATTTCGGTATGTGGCAGGACCTGGCTCAGCGCCGGTACCAGCCGTGTATTGCGGCCTCGCCCCTCAATGCCGTCGAGATCGGCGATGTAGATTTTGCGGAACGGAAAAAGCGCCCGGAGGCCGCGGGCCAGCTCGGCGGGTTCGGTCGACTTCGCAAGCGGCGTTTCAATCGGCCGGTAGGCCGAACGCTTGCCCTCGACGGCATGAACGACTTGGCCATGCGCCACGTCGAGCACCGGAATGATGTCCACGGCTTGCCTCCTCGAGGGTTAAGTGTATCACGGGGCCGGATATCGATGTGAAGGCTTCATGACAACTACTGTCGGATACGATATCGGCGGCGCCCATCTCAAAGTCGCGGCCGTCGAAGATGGCCGCCTCGTTTTGGTGCGCCAGATCGCCTGCCCGCTATGGCAAGGTCCCGAACGGCTAGACGCGGCATTCGACGAAGCGGCGGGCTTGACCGGCGCCGCAGCCATCCACTCCGTCACGATGACCGCCGAGCTGACGGAAATATTCGAGAGCCGACAAGCCGGCGTTGTCGCAATTCTGCAAAAGGCGCGCGAGCGCCTGCACGGCGATATCCGCGTCTTCCTGGGCCTCAAAGGCTTCGGTTCCGTCGAGGCGGCAAACGCGGATCCGCTTTCGGTGGCCTCGGCTAATTTTCTCGCCAGCGCTCGCCTGATCGCCAACCGGCGGCCGAAGTTGCTGCTGATCGACATGGGCTCGACGACGACCGATATCGTGGCCTGTGACCGGCCGCAGGGTCTGACAGACGCCGAACGACTGCAAACCGGCGAGCTGGTCTATACAGGATTGACCCGAACGCCGGTTGCGTCCGTCGCGACGCGCGCACTTCTCGCCGGAGAGTGGCAGGGCCTGGCGCGCGACGCCTTCGCGACGATGGCCGACGTGCGGCGCATTATCGGCGATCTTTCTGGCGACGTTGATATCCACGCGACGACGGACGGGCGGGGCAAATCGATCGCAGAAAGCCTGGCGCGGTTTGCGCGCGGCTTCGGGCGTGATGCGGACATGCGCCATCTGGCAACGTGGCAGGCGGCCGCCGCGTATGTGCGCGAGCGCCAACTGCGCACACTTCACGACGGCGCTCTGCAGGTGTTGTCGCGACCCGGCCTCGACATCACGTCGGTCGTTGCGGCCGGCATCGGCGCGGCCGACGCAGAGGCGATCGCTGCCCGGCTCGGGCGGCCCTGCGTGAACTTCGGCGCTCTCATCGATGCTCCGGCGGAGCATCGTGTTTGGGCGACGCGATGCGCGCCCGCAGTTGCAGTGGCGTTGCTGCAAGAGAAATAATTCTGTTTTCGCTTCGCATATAATTTGGGCCGCAGAAGGGTACTACGGCCCAATTGCCCGTCTCGGAAACGATCAGGACTCAGTCGCGCTCGAGCTCGAGCTTGACGAGGTCGAGCGTTTCCGCCTCGAGCTTGATGTCGTAGACCTTGCCGTCGGCACGGCGCGCATCGTCGACCTTCCAGACGCTGTGGTCGGGCCTGAGCCGGCGCCACGCGACAAATCCCATTTGGTTCAACTTGGCGGCGACGGCTGCCGGATCGTCGTTGCGCGCATCGTAGCGTGCGTCATGCCCTGCGCTCGCTGGCAACGCAAATGCGACCATGATACCGGCGATCGCGAGACCATATCGTGCCTTATGCGGAATTCGGAACATGTCGTTACACCTTTCTCATTACTGCGCGCCAATGCGCCCACCGATACGGTATCGACGGGCACACGGGCCTAAACGGATATAGGCCCGCATTGTTCCATCGGCTAGCGAACCAATCAATCATCTTTAAGTTGCGACGCCAGGTGATGCGTGCTGAACCCCGTTGACGTCTTGAGGTTTTGATATTGCCGGCGCGCCAGATCGCGATCGACGGTCGCCGACTTGATCGCCGCGATCAGAATGTTTTTCGACGTGTGCTCGGTCGAGACGAACTCGATCACCTTCACCTTGTAGCCGGACGCCTCGAGCAGCAGGGCGCGCGCCGCGTCGGTCACGAGATCGGCCTGACGTTGTTTGAACAGCGGATACTTGATCAATCCTTTGAGGCCGTCGATGGGTTCGTCGAGCTGCGGCGCGAGTTCGTGCTGACAGCAAGGTGCGGCGAGGATCAGATTCGCATCGGCCGTGATACCAAACGCCATCGCATCATCGGTCGCGGTATCGCAGGCGTGCAGCGCGATGACGATATCGGCGGATTTGGCGGACGTCTTCCCTGCTTCCGACGCCTCGAACGAGAGCCCTGAGAACCCAAGTTCGCGGGCCAATCCATTGCAAAATTGGACGAGATCGCCGCGCATCTCGATGCCCGTCACGCGGCAATCGCGTTTCAACGCCGTGGCGAGATGATCGTAGAGCGCAAACGTCAGATAGCCTTTGCCGGAGCCGATATCGACGACGGAAAGCGTCGGGCTTTCGCCTGCTTCTGTTTCTTTCAGCAGCCCGTCAACGATTTCGATGAAGTGGCAGATCTGCCGATACTTGCCTTGCATGCTCGGCTTGACGCGGCCTTCGCCGTCCGAAACCTGCAACGCCTGCAGATAAGGCCGATCTGGCGCAACGAGATAGGCCTTGGCCCGATTATGCTCGGCAACCGGCGGCGCCGATGTCAGGGTCGCCTTGTTCTTTATTAGTTGCGGTTCGCGCTTACGGCTGTAGGTGAGCGTCACATCCCCACTAGCTGCAAACAGTGTTGCGCTCAAGTAGGTGTCGCCAATCTTCGCTTTGATATGGTTGATGCCGTCGTTGATCGAAAACGTCTTCGTCTCGTCCTTTCGCGCAAGACTTGTGACCAGCTTCAGATGCGGGACATCCTTCAAAAGTACCAGGGTTGCCACGGCCTTGCTCGGCTCACCCTGACCGCGAAACTTGCCAAGCGAAATCCTGATGAAGGTCTTGTTCTCGATGGCTTCTGAAAAAGCAGCGATAAACTCGGACTTCTTGTTGGTGGGCGCAATCATGACTTGCCGGCGGCCTCGTCGAACATCGCCTGCCTCCAGGCTGCGATCTTTTCCATCAACCAGCTCCACGCTTCCTCCTCGCGCGGACCGGCGGTCTTGGAGATCGCGATTTCGAGGTACTTCAATTCGTTCTCGATCTTTTCCGGCGGCAACATGCCGAGGCGCGTCGTCAGCACGGCAAGCTCGAGCACGGCGGCCTGAGCCCGGTTGAAACCCTCCCAAGGTTTGTGTGTCTCGCGATGCACGATGGCGCAGGCGAAGCGAGGCCGTCGCTGATCTTCGACGACGTTCTCGACCTTGAGTTCCCAGTGCGATACGCAATCGGCAAGCCGCCCACCCTTGATCGCGGGCAACGGAACAAGCGGCCACGTCTTGCGGCCCGTTACGCAGCCCGCAAAGACGCGGACGTCGTCGGTGTGGCTCGCCGCTGCGAACGGGTTTTCCCGCAGGTTATCGAGTGTCTTTGACGGTTTGAACGGCGCGATGATCCAGCGTGCGCCCTCTTCGATCAGCCCAAGCGGCGCGATATGAACCTCACCCTTGGCGTTCGCCGTGGTCACGATCGTTTCAACAATGCGCGGCATCAGAAGCCTCCTTCTGCCTCGAGAGCGGCAGCGAATTCCGCGTCGTTCCCCGGACCGAAGATTGACCAGGAAAGGCCGGCACGCGCAACAATCGTTGGGAATTCAGGATCCACCACATCGCGGCGTGCCAGCTCTTTGGCACTCGCTTCCTTTTCGACGTTGACGGACTTCAAAAGCACGAGGTGGGCGCCGCCCAGAAGTTCGGCCAAGCGGGCAGCGAGACTGTCCGACGTCGCGGTCCAACCGGCCGGAATCGTCACGTCGTCCGCGATCATGCGCAGCGGCGCCCATACCGGAACCTCGTCGCGCCGCAAGACGGCGGAAATTTCGTCGAGGCTCTGCGCGATTTCAAGCCCCCCTTGGAGCGACATCATAAGTTCGGCCATCTGATGCATGGCGAGCATCGCAAGACGGTGCGCAACGGCGTCATTAAAATGCATGGTGCGTTGCAGCTCGCGGACGTTTTCGGCAAAAGGGCCGCCACCCGGAACGATGACGATAGGAAGGCGGGCCGCTTTGATAATCGCGAGCGCCCTTCTCAGGCGTCCCGTTTCGGCGAGGCTGCCGCCGACCTTGACGACGAGTGGAAGACCACCCCTCGCCGCTCGTTCAGCCACGGCCGAACTCGCGCGCGGCCGCCTTGGTTGCCGGACGAATGATTTCAACGCCGCGCATCGGGCCGCGCTCGAGTTTTTCCAGCGCGACACGGACGACGCTGATGCGCCGATCGGCTAAGACGCGTTCCGCGATGCGCTCGGCGAACGTCTCGACGAGATTGATGTGACCGCCGCGCGCCAGCGCAACTATTGTATCAATGATGTCGGCGTAGGACGGCACGTCGGCCATCCTGTCGCCGGTGCTGAAGACATCCTTCGCAACCCTGGCCTCGACGGTAAAGCGCACCTTTTGAGTTACGCCCTGCTCCTCGGCGTAAACCCCGACGTTGCAATCGACGATGAAGTCTCGCACGAAAATGGTGTCGCCAATCTCGCGTGCCTTGGCGGCCTTCTTCAATTTTGCCGTGTCGCGATCGTTTGCTTTGCCAGCCTTCTTCTTGTCTTTCATGCGACAGATTTCTCCCGCGCCGCTGAGGCTGATCGCGCGCGTTCGAACTCGTATCGAACCGCAGTTAACTTTTTGGGATCGAGGCCGCTGACGCGTCCTGATGCGCATAGCGCCCCGCGGAAGCCGAGCACATCCGGATTGAGTCGTGCAAGACCGGCAATGTCGTCGCGTTGCAGAGATCCGGCGAGGCCGGACGATAATCCATTCGCCGCAGCCGCACGCACAAACTCGGCGAGACGGTCATTAGAGAGAACCGTGGTCAGGCGGCCAGCGGATTTATCCGCCGTATCGAGCATCGCGCCTGCGAAGCCGTGAGCCGCGAGTATGGGAAGAAGCGAGAAATCAGGATTGGAGTCCGCCATCAGCACGGCGACGAGCTGGGTGGACGGTTGCTTTTCCCGGCCCAGCGCGACGATGGCCGGTCGCGGGTCCCGATCGCCGAAAAAGCCGATTTTGACGATGTCGACTCCCGTTGCCGCCATGATGACAGCGGCAGGGACCATCGCATCGGCTTCGGCCGGCAGATCGCCGATCGTGGCGCTCACCGGCACTCGACCCGAGATAACCTCCACGATGTCGCGAACCGCTCCGGCGTCGAGCGCACCGAGAGCGCCAGTGGCAGGGTCTTTGCAGTCGATGATGCCGGCTCCGCCGCGAAACGCCATCTCGGCCTCGGCGGCATTCGTCACACTGGCGAGAAAGGCGGGCCGGTCTCGTCTCAAACCTTCGATCATTCAGTCATCCGTGGCAGCGCCCCGCGTCAAGTGGCGGCGAAAATGCGATTTTGCTCGGCAAGCACCGCGGCGCGGTCACGCCGTTCGGCTTCGTTGAGGTTCACGACCGCATCCTGTGCGACACTCGCCTCTCCGGGCGCCAGGCGCAAGATGCGCGTGCCGAGTTGAATAGCCTCGGAACGGTCGTGAGTCACGAAAAGCACGGTCGTCGGCTGGCTATGCCACAGCTCCATAAGCAATTCGCGCAGACTTGTGGCCGTCGGGTCGTCGAGCGACACGAACGGCTCGTCCATCAACAGGATTTCGGGCTGGAGAATGAACCCGCGCGCCAGTGCCGCACGCCGCTGCATGCCGAGCGATAGCCGTTCGGGATAGGCGTTCGCCGCCTCGGCAAGTCCGACCCGATCGATCATCGCCGGAATTTCAGCGCGCCGCGGATCGCCGTCCGGAAGCACAAGCGCAATGTTTTCATAGACGGTGCGCCAGGGTAAGAGCCGCGGCGTCTGAAAGATGAAGGTGAGACTGTCTTTGGCTGGGCCAAGGTCGATCTCACCCTCATAATCGGTGTCGAGCCCCGCGATGATATTGAGGAGCGTCGATTTTCCGCATCCCGACGGTCCGGTGATGACGACAAACGACCGCGGCGCGACCTCAAATGAGACATCTCTCAAAACGAGTTGTGCCTGCCGGTCGCCGACCGCCGGGAATGTTTTGCGCTTTACCAAGACGTGGATCGGAGTGCCGACGTTCATTCCGTTCAACGGCGCCATGCGCTCACCCGTGCCTGCAGCGGCTGCAGTATAGTAAATTCGATGAACTGAACGATCAGGATGAAGGCCAGGGCGTAGGCGAGAATGGTGGTGACGTCGAACTCCTGGAAGGCGATGGTCAGCTTGTAACCCACGCCGTTCGACCGTCCGAAGGCCTCGACAACGAGCACGATTTTCCAGACGAGTGCCAGGCCCGAACGCGCCGCGGCGGCGGAGAAAGGCGCGAGCTGCGGTATGGTCACGTGGCGCAACGTTTTCCACCAGCCGAACTTGTAGACGATTGCCATCTCGCTCAGGTCTTTGGAAAGACTGCGGGCGCCTTCCCGCATGTTGACCGCGACATTCGGAATTTTATTCAAGGCAACCGCCGTTACCGCGGCGGCATCGGTCAATCCGAACCAGATGTAGCAAAGCGTTATCGTGACGAGTGCCGGCAGGTTGAGAAACAGGATCAGCCACGCGTCAAAGAAGCGGTCCGCCGTTTTGTATCGGCCGAGAACCAAACCGATTGCTGTTCCGATGAACATCGAGATGACGAATGCGAAGAACACACGCAATAACGTCGCTGACGTATGTTTCCAGAGTTCTCCGTTTCTGGCTTCGCGCATCAGCACATCGAAGACGGCGACGGGCGTCGGGAGATATCTGTTCTGAAGGAATTCGGCGATAATCTGCCATAGGATCGCGAACACGAGCAGCGAGCCCACCAACCAGGCGAGCCGCTGAAGCGTCGCGTTAATTCCCAATGACGAGCTAGCCGGCCTGGGTATGGAAAAGGCCCTGGTCGAAACGGGTGCCATCGCCTACGAGTTCCGTATCACCGAGTTCTATCAGAAGTTTCGTCAACTTCTTGGCTGCCGAAGTCTCGTCGGCTCCCCAAGGTCCGGGAATTCCCGAGCGATAGTATTTTTTGATCGCAACGAGTTCGGCATCTGACGCGGGCCTTATAAGTGGGCGAAGTCTGTCCCAAGCGGCGTCGGATTTGGCAAGAACCACATTTGCATCACTGACCGCCGCGAGCAGAAGGTCTACGGGAACACGCTTTTCGTGAACCAATTTTTCCGACCAGATAAAGCCGACGAGCGGCGGCGTCGGGCTGACGCCGAGGCCCTTTATCACATCGGCCATCGTCAAGACATCGCGTGCTCCGCCGGCTTCGAGACGTGCCGCGTACGTCCAAAAATTCAAGACCGCGTCGAGGCGACCGTTCTGGAATTCGGCGGTGACGAGAGGCGCGGCGCCGAAAACCGGTTCGGCCAAGGTCGCGATATCCTTGCCGAGAACTTTGCGAGAATAAGCGCGCAGCAGAATCCAGCTCTTGTCGATGCCGGTACCGGCGACGCCGATTTTCTTACCTTTCAGATCGGCGAGCGACTTAGCCGAACTGCCCTTCGGGACCATGAGACTGCCGAGCGCCGATGAATAGGGCGCGAACTTCAGATCGTCGCCCTTGGCGCGCTGGCGAAGCGCCCACGTCCAATCGCTGACGGCGACGTCGGCGGCTCCGGACAACAGAGCAACCGGCGCTGCGGGATTGTTCGCAACTTCGACGACGTGGAGATCGAGGCCATGCTTTTGGTCGAACTTCTCAAAACGAATAGTATCGATCAGCCAGCTGACCGAGCCGAATTGCACGGACGTGAGCCGCACGGGAATCGCCGCACGAGCAAACCGTGGAAGCATCGTCGCGACTGCAAGAGCGGACCCTGTCGCGAGGGCTTGGCGACGGGTGAAATCGGTCATTTCGCGGGCGCCTCGGCGTTGAAACGGTTTTTCCAGAGATAACGAACCCCATGCAGCCAGAGGTCATCGTTATTGCCGTTGATTTGGGCCTGCATTGTTTTCGTGAGCTTTCCGGTCTGCGTATCGCGCGTCACCAGACTTATGCTTAAAAGTGCATCCGACCACTTGTCGACGTAACCGGTCACGGCGACATCGGCGCCGGCCTCTTTTGCTATCGGCACTTCACAGCCATCGCATTTGTCGAATGGGGCAGCAGCTTCGATCTCCTTGGCCTGCGAAGTGAGATCGACGACTTCGTATTTGCCATCCTTTTGCATCAGCGTCTTGAGTTCATCCGCGACGAGCTTCAGCCGCCTCACATCCTCGGTATTGAGTTGCGGGATGAGTTCGCCTTCCTGACTGACGTCACGAATGTCAAAAGGAAAGACCGCAGCTTTGGTTGCAGCGGCAGCCGGAGTGACGATCAGGACAGCAAATAGCGCACATAAGAAACGCTGAAGCATTGGGCATCCGTTCCAAGTTGGGGAAACGTTCGATGGTCGCGAGTTCGATAGCCGGGAGACCGCTCCACGATAGTTGTACGTGTTCGTTGGCCCCGGCGGATTACAAGAGGTCCGCCAAGACTTTAACGAGAGTTGCTAGTCACAAACGCGAGAGCCAATCGCCTCCACCTTGACAAGCAGGCCGCACGCCCCCTTTTACAGCAACACAGTAACATTGGAAGTGACCAGCCGCTAACATCGTCGTGACGGCAAGTTGATTGCGAACTGGAGTGGAACGTTGGCTGTCTCAAGCATCGGATCGAATGCCGGCTCTGCTGCGCGTCGGCGAAATTGGGTGGCATTAAGCATCAGCTTGTTGTTGGCGAGCTTGGCCCTCGCTGTGGGGCCCGCGCGCGCTGAAGACGCGACGCCGCCTCAAACGACGGCAGCGCCGCCTGCAGCTGCTCCGGCCGCTGCTTCTCAGGGCGCCGAATCCAAATCGGGCCCCGTATCCAGCTCTGATGCATCGCAAAAAAAACTGACCTTCTCCGTTCTCTACGTCAAGCAGAACCGCACGAAAGACTTGCCGTTGTCGATGCTAGATCTTCCTGCCAAGGACGACGGCATTGCGGGCGCCAAGCTTGCAATAGAAGACAACAACACGACGGGCAGATTCCTCAATCAGACATTCAAGCTCGATGTGCTGAACGGCGATGTCGATGAGTTGATCAAGGGTGCGACAGAGAAAGTAGCGGCAGGCGATTCCTTCATCATTGCCGACCTCGAGCCCGACGCATTATTAAAGTTTGCCGATGCCTTGGCAGGTAAGCCGGCCGTCATTTTCAACGTGGGCAGCCCGGACACCAGACTTCGCGAAGAAGATTGCCGCGCCAACGTGCTGCATATCGCTCCCAGCCACGCGATGCTGGCCGACGCACTCGCTCAATACCTCGTTTGGAAGAAGTGGCCGAATTGGCTTCTCGTCTACGGACCTCGGCCCGAGGACAAATTGCTAGCGGACTCGTACCGGCATGCAGCCAAGAAGTTCGGCGGCAAGATCGTTGAGGAGCGCGAGTTCAAGGAGCCGACCGGAAGCCGGCGGGCCGATGGCGGTTTCGAGCAGGTTCAGCAGCAGATTCCGACCTTCATGCAAGGTGCAAAAGACCACGATGTCGTCCTCGTGGCCGATGCCGGCAATCTATTCGCCGACTACTTTCCTTATCGAACATGGATACCGCGCCCAGTCGCCGGTTCGGCGGGACTGGTCGCGTCGAGCTGGCACCCGGCGCTGGAGCTTTGGGGCGGGACGCAGTTCCAGCATCGGTTCAAGCGGCTGAACAGCCGCAACATGCGACCGATCGATTACGATGCGTGGGTGGCGACGCGGGTCGTCGGAGAAGCTGCGACGCGTAAACAGACCTCCGACTTCAAGGTGCTGAGCAGCTTCATTCATTCGCCTGGGTTCGAGGTCGCAGCCTTCAAGGGCGTCGCGACGAGCTTCAGATCGTGGAATGGGCAGCTCCGGCAGCCGATAATCGTCGGAACGCCGAAACTATTGGTCAGCGTCTCTCCGCAGCAGGGCTTCCTGCATCAGTCCAGCGTGCTCGATACGCTGGGAATCGACAAACCGGAAACCAAGTGCAAAGCCTATACGCAATAACCGCGACCTTGCGATCCTGCCCCATCAGCGATTTCCATTTGGAGACTTAGGGAATGCCGCGACTGTCATTGTTTCGTTCTGCGCTAATTTCCGCAGCCGCCATCTCACTTACCGCAAGTTCCGCAGATGCGTTCACTGCCTACGTGACCAACGAGAAGGATAACACCGTCTCGGTTATCGACACCGAAAAGCTGGAAGTCATCAAGACCGCCAAGGTCGGCCAGCGCCCACGCGGCATCGTTATGTCGAATGACGGCAAGTGGATCATCATCTGCACCAGCGACGACAACGACGTGAAAGTTTACGACGCAAAGACGCTCGAATACGTCAAAACTCTGCCGTCGGGGCCCGATCCGGAGCTCCTGGTCCTGCATCCCGACGGCAATAGGCTCTACATCGCCAACGAAGACGACAACCTCGTCACGGTCGTCGACATCCACACCGGGCAAGTCATTACCGAGATCCCTGTCGGCGTCGAACCCGAGGGGATGGGCATGAGCCCCGATGGAAAGGTCATCGTCAACACGTCCGAGACGACGAACATGGCGCATTTCATCGACACGACGGAGCACAAGACGTTCGACAACGTGCTTGTCGACAGCCGTCCGCGTGTCGCGATATTCAATGCGGCGCAGACGCAGCTTTGGGTTTCGTCCGAAGTTGGCGGTACCGTAACCGTCATCAATCCGGCCGATCGCAAGATCATCGGCAAGATCCACTTCGAAATTCCAGGCATCACGAGGGAAGCCATTCAGCCGGTCGGCATCCGGATTACGAAGGACGACAAGATAGCGTTCGTCGCACTGGGCCCGGCGAACCGCGTGGCGGTTATCGATACAACGACATTCAAGGTGCTGAAATACATTCTCGTCGGGCAGCGTGTCTGGCAGATGTACTTCACGCCCGATAATAAACTTTTGTTCACAACCAACGGCGCCTCGAACGATGTGACGGCCATCGACGTTGCCAATCAGAAGGCGATCAAGTCTATCAAGGTCGGGCGGTATCCTTGGGGCGTCGTCGTCTCGCCGAACTAGATGCCCGCTGATGGCGCCGACGGCGGCGGCCGCGCCGCGCGGCCCAATTTTGGATGAGCAAACGCAAGGACGATGATGTCAGCGACGAACCCAAGCGAAACGGACAAAACGCCAGCGCTCGTCGTCAGTGGTGTCAGCCATAGCTTCGGCGACACGAAGGTCCTCGACGACGTGTCGTTGACGGTCGATCAGGGTGCATTCGTCATGCTGCTAGGCCTCAACGGCGCGGGCAAGTCGACGCTGTTCTCGCTTATCACGCGCCTCTACGACAACGTCAGCGGACAAATCTCCATCCGCGGCTTCGACGTCCGCCGCCGGCCATCTCAGGCGTTGCAGCGTCTTGGCGTCGTGTTCCAGAGCCGCACACTCGATATCGACCTGTCGCTGATGCAAAATCTGAAATATCACGCGGCGTTGCACGGATTTTCAAACCGCGAGGCGACCAAGCGTGCCCGTCAGGCGCTCGAACTGATCGGCCTTGCCGATCGCGGCGGCGAGAAAGTGCGCTCGCTTTCGGGCGGTCAGACGCGACGCGTTGAAATCGCCCGCTCGATGATGCATCGTCCGGATCTGCTACTGCTCGACGAAGCGACCGTCGGCCTCGACCTTGGGTCTCGCGAGAGCGTCGTAAAGATCGTCCGCGATCTCGTGGCGAAAGAGCGGCTCGGCGTGCTTTGGGCTACCCACCAAATGGATGAAGTCATGCGGACGGATCAGGTCGTCGTCCTGCACAAGGGTGTCGTGCTGTTCAACGGTACCGTCCCGAACCTGCTTTCGCTGACCGGCGCGACGAGCGTCCGTGAAGCCTTCCGAACCATTACCGGCACTGCCGCCCCCGTCGAGGAGGCCGCTTGATGTCGTCGCCGGCGTTCACAACCGCTGACAATGTCCCGGCGCTGAGCGAGGATACCGCCGCCCGCCGCCGCCTCGGAGCCGCCGGGTACTACGCGTGCTTCAAGGGTATCGTCTGGCGCGAGGTGCTGCGCTATCTGCATCAGCGTGAGCGGTTTCTTTCGGCGTTGGTCCGGCCTCTGATCTGGCTTTTCATTTTTGCCGCCGGTTTCCGGCAGACGCTCGGCGTTTCGATCATCCCGCCCTACGAGACTTACGTTCTCTATGAGGAGTTCATCGCGCCCGGATTGATCGCGATGATCCTGCTGTTCAATGCGATGCAATCGTCGCTTTCGATGGTTTACGATCGCGAGACGGGCACGATGCGGACGCTGCTCGTCAGCCCGTTCCCTCGCTCTTTCCTCTTGTTGTCGAAGCTGTTCGGCGGCGTATCGGTTGCCTTGCTGCAATCCTATGCGTTCGTGTTCGTCGCGTATTTTTGGGGAATTCAGCCCCCACCGATTACCCAGGTCAAGCTGTTCACATTCTATGATGCTCCGGCATGGCTCGGAGGCGTGTTCGGGACGATGACCGACCCGGTCATCACGCCGTTGTTTTCAGTGCCGGAGTTGCTGCAGCCGTTTGCCGGATATCTGACCCTCGTCCCGGCGCTGATCCTGGCCGGGCTAATGCTGGGATCCCTTGCCCTCTTCATGTCGTCAGTCATCCGCCAGCTCGAGAATTTCGCCGGCGTGATGAACTTCGTCATTTTCCCGATGTTCTTCGCCTCTTCGGCGCTCTACCCGCTGTGGCGGATTCGCGAGGCGAGCCCGCTTCTCTATGAGGTTTGCCGTCTCAATCCTTTCACCTACGCGGTCGAGTTGGTTCGCTTCAGCCTCTACGGTCAGGTCGATACGGTATCACTCGCCATCGTCGTCGGGTTCATGGTCGTTTTTCTTGCGGCGGCCGTTTTTGCTTACAATCCATCCAAGGGGTTGATCGCACGCAGAGGCGGCCCCGGTGGTTCAGCTTGAGGTTTGACATGACAAAAACAAAAATCCCCTTTGATCTTCGTGCCTGGGCCACCGGCTTTCTGATTGCGTTGACGCCGGTCGCGCTTGCCTCGACGCCGAGCTTTGCAGACGACGATCCGAACAATTCAAATTGGCCGTGCGTCTATCGCAAGGTTCCCGAACTGAGCGCCGCAGCGATCTGGGATGGGCCGGCAATTACCGACACCACCAGCTGGCGCAAAGACGACCAAGTGCGAAAGCTCTCAGAATATTTGATCTCGCGGCGCATCAAGGAGCCCGATGCCGAGGCTGCGATCAAAAAATTCGCCGATAGTCTTCCGGCGGATGCGCGTGATGCCAAGTTGACGGAACTGTTCGCTGCCGTGCTGACGCGCACGAATGAGGATCGCAAGGTCGTGATGTCGGGTATCGAGCGTTTCAACGTGCGTCAGCACGAACGCGCCAAGGCCATCGAAAAGGAAGGCTTGTCCCTGCCGCCCGATACCGTGGCGGCCGCCGCGGGAGAAGAAGTACCGGCGGGCGAAATCGGCAAACTTTCGGATGCCGAAACCAAATATAAATGGGAAGTCCGCGTCTTCCAGGAAAAGCAGGCGAACATTCCGCTCGCCTGCGAGATACCGGAGCTGATCGACCAGCGGGCGGGCGACATAGCGCGCGCTATTCGTGCTCAGATGAAGAGCTGAACCAGCACCATCGCTCGGCTTGAAAAAAAGCACGCGGCGCGTCACGGGCGTTGCGCGCTCCTGCCTGACGGCCCTAAAAGTCTTTACACGCCGTTAGTCTTAACGCGGCGTTAACCGAGATTGACGTAGTCTCAACACATCGGTTCTCGACGCCGGTCTCTCCCCAGCCCGAAGCCGATACTTGCAAGTGATGTGTCGTCATCCATTGTCTCGCGTTCCTGTGAGGTTGACAGATGCAATACGAACTTGTCTCGCGTGCCCTTGCTTACGTCTCCTGCTTCTCAACAATGAGCCTGCTCATGACGTCGGTGGCGATCGCCGCCGTCAATATCGGGAAAGTGCATCCGGTGTCTTTCTGCGCTCCGAACACCTGCGTCGCAGGCGTCTGGGTCGTAAGCGAAGCACGATCGGATGGACTGACCAGCAGGTCCCACGTCGAGGCGCTGGCGCTGCGGCTTTGGTCCGCTAGAACTTGAGGGAATGCTCACGCCGGCGCGGCTGCGTTCAAGCAATCGCGGGCCGTTGGCGAGAGGAAATCGGAATTCGATTGGAGGGGCGCCGTCTATAACGCGGCGATGAACCCCCTATGGACTGAGGCGCACCGGGCGGCCTCAGACGTAATCCAAGAATAAGGGCGCGAGTCTCAGGCCTGGCTCGCGCTCTTTTGTTTTTTGACGATACGATCGATCGCCTGGAGTTCCGCAATAAGCGCCGCAAATTCCTTGAGCGGGACCATGTTGGGCCCGTCGGAAGGTGCCTTGTCCGGGTCCTGGTGCGTCTCGATGAAGAGGCCTGCAACGCCGGCTGCTACGGCAGCGCGTGCCAGAACTGGCACATACCGCCGGTCGCCGCCCGACGACGTCCCCTGCCCGCCCGGCTGCTGGACGGCATGGGTTGCATCGAAAATGACAGGAGCGCCGGTCTCCGCCATTTGCGGCAGCGCGCGCATGTCGACGACCAGCGTGTTGTAGCCAAAGCTCGAGCCGCGTTCGGTAACGAGAACGTTCGGGTTTCCCGAGCCTGTCACTTTCGCGACGACATTCTTCATGTCCCAGGGGGCCAGAAACTGGCCCTTCTTGATCTTTATGACACGGCCCGTTTTCGCCGCGGCAACAAGCAGGTCGGTCTGACGGCAGAGGAACGCCGGAATTTGCAGGACATCGACCACCTCGGCCACCGGCGCGCATTGAGCGGCGTCGTGAACATCCGTCACGATGGGCAAGCCAAGCGTCTCGCGAATTTCGGCAAAGACCGGCAGGGCGGCTTTGAGGCCCATGCCGCGCCGGCCCGTGAGCGAGGTCCGGTTGGCCTTGTCGAATGAGGATTTGTAGACGAGGCCGAAGCCGAGTTTCGCAGCGATTTCAGCCAATGCAGAGGCCATTTCAAGGGCATGCGCCCGACTCTCCATCTGACACGGTCCGGCGAGAACCGAAATCGGCGCGTCATTGGCGAATAGGACGTTGCCGGCGCGAACGTGCGCGGCGGGCCTCAAGGACTCATTGATCGTCATGCCCCGGTTATAGCGGCGGCGGCATCGGGCTGCGAGAGCCCTCGATGAAATCAGACACGCAAAACAAAAGCGGCGGCCAAAAAGGCCGCCGCTTCAAGAACCTAGAGGTTCGAATTCGTTAGATCAGGTCGATCTCGGCCGGGAGGTAGCTCGTGACCTCGAGACCAACTTCCTGCTCGCGAACGGCGGGCTTTGTCCAGACTTTCATGGTGTGTCCTCCTCGATGTTCGACAGGTTGTTCCTGTTGGAAGTTTACTTAGTGAGATAACTCCTAAAAGGCTAATCTCTTTTCGCTAACGGCGTTCAAACTTTTCGTGATCACGAAACGGTGATTTGTTATATCATTTCACCACGTTGAGGCTGCCGACTTACGTGCGATGTCAGTCGAATAGGCAATTCACCACCACAAACGACGCTTCCAAAGAAGCCCTGCGCCTCGCTCCGACAAAGCCCCGATTGCTCATCCTGAAAATCAAATCCCGCATCCAACCCCCGAAAGGATTGTGACAAAACGATAACGCCGATTGTGCCATTCGGGCGTCACTCCGAGCGAGACCTAGGCCGTGCGGGACCTGCCGATAGGTCGGACACCTGAGAATGTGCTATAAATGCCCGCGCGAGCCGCGACTCGGGGCGGCATTAACAAAAACACATGGGGACTATTATGCTTGAACAATATCCTTGGGTTGAGCCTGTACTGATCGGCGCCGCCATTGTTTTCGTGCTCGACTTGATCGGCAATATGATTTCGTTTTCCAACCGGTTCATGAACGCGCTGGCAACCGCCATCGTGTTCGCAATCGTGTTCGGTGGATTGCTCTATTCCGGCGTCATGCGGCTCGACGTCTCGACGATCACGACAACGGCTCCCGCCACGGCACCTGCGACCCCACCGGCGACGACGACGCCCTGATCTGCGGGCCACAAGAGATTGATTGCAAAATCCCGGCGTCACCGCCGGGATTTTGTTTTTCGGGACCAAATGCGGGGCCCGCCCTAAACCAACCGGCTTTGCTCTACGGCTGCCGCGATGAAGCCCGCAAATAGCGGATGGGGCTCGAAGGGGCGTGATTTCAATTCGGGGTGATACTGCACGCCGATGAACCAAGGGTGGTCGGGATATTCGACCGTCTCCGGCAGCAGACCGTCCGGCGACAGACCGGCAAATCGCAAGCCCGCCTGCTCGAGGACCGTGCGATAGCGCATGTTGACCTCGTAGCGATGCCGGTGGCGCTCCGAAATATGCGTCGTGCCATAGACCTTGGCGATGCGGCTTCCCTCGGCGAGCGTCGCATCATAGGCGCCGAGCCGCATCGTACCGCCGAGTTCGCCGCCCTGCCTACGCTGCTCGAGTTCGTTGCCGCGCATCCACTCCGTCATCATCGCAATGACGGGCTCCGGCGTTTCGCCGAATTCGGTGGAACTGGCCGCCTCTATTCCAGCCAGACTGCGCGCCGCTTCCAAACAGGCCATCTGCATTCCGAAGCAGATGCCGAAATAGGGTACGCCGCGTTGGCGCGCGAACTTGACCGCAAATACCTTACCTTCCGATCCACGCTCACCGAAGCCGCCCGGAACGAGAATGCCGTTGACGCCTTCAAGATAGGGCGCCGCGTCCTCACGCTCGAAAATCTCGCTTTCGATCCATTCGAGCTTGACCTTGACGCGATTGGCGATGCCGCCATGCACAAGCGCTTCCATCAAGGATTTGTAGGCGTCCTTGAGGCCGGTGTACTTGCCGACAATGGCGATCGTCACCTCGCCCTCGGGCTGCGCGATACCGCTAGAAATGGCTTCCCAACGCGACAAATCCGGCTTCGGTGCGCCGGTGATGCCAAAGGCGGCGAGCACCTCGCGGTCGAGCCCCTCACGGTGATAAGCAAGCGGCACGTCATAGATCGACGCGACGTCGAGCGCCTGGATGACCGCTTCCGGCCTGACGTTGCAAAAGAGCGCGATCTTCTTTCTTTCGCTGCCGGGTATCTCGCGGTCCGAACGGCAGAGCAGAATGTCGGGCTGGATGCCGATCGAACGCAGCTCCTTGACCGAATGCTGGGTCGGCTTGGTTTTCAATTCGCCCGCCGACGAGATGTAAGGCATCAACGTCAGGTGGATGAAAACGGAGGCGCCACGCGGCAACTCGTTGCCGAGCTGACGGATCGCCTCGAAGAACGGCAAACCTTCGATGTCGCCGACGGTACCGCCGATCTCGACGAGTACGAAATCGACATCCTCATTGCCCGACAACACGAAATGCTTGATCGCGTCGGTGACGTGCGGAATGACCTGCACGGTGCCGCCCAGGAAATCACCGCGCCGCTCTTTGGCAAGGATGTCCTGATAGATGCGGCCCGTCGTGATGTTGTCCGACTTCTTCGCCGGAACACCGGTGAAGCGCTCGTAGTGGCCTAGATCGAGGTCCGTCTCGGCGCCGTCGTCGGTGACGAACACCTCACCGTGTTGATACGGGCTCATGGTGCCGGGATCGACGTTTAAGTACGGATCGAGCTTCTTGAGCCTGACCGAATACCCGCGCGCCTGAAGGAGCGCGCCGAGTGCGGCTGATGCGAGGCCTTTTCCAAGGGAGGACACCACGCCGCCGGTGATGAAGATGTACCGTTGCATGGGCCTTGTCTCTGACACAGCCGAGCGCAGATTCGAAGCTGTTTTTTTGCACCGCCACCGTGCGAAAACGACGCCATGCTCGCCGCTTACCGCACGAAGCTACGTTGCAGCTACCTGCGGCACTGCTGTGCGACCTCCTGCGCCGCCGCTGACTGAACGTCGGCGGGCACGGTTTCAGAGGCGAGTTGTGCCTTTAACGTGTCCGCCGTTTCCCTCGAACTGCGCACCTGCACGTCCGGGGCATCGTCACCGTACCTAACGTCGATAGCAACGACGCGGTAGTCCATGGGCCTGAGATCGGTCTGCTGCCCTTTGATGGAAACTTTCGTCTTGCCGCACGTGATCGACACCACGGCGGGCGTCGCCTTGAATGTTTTCAGGTGCCGTTCGTTGCCGTATTCGGCGGCACGCGCCAGCGCAATCTTCTCGAGACGATCGGCCGGCGTACCGGGCGGCCCGGCCGCCGTCACATGCAGGCTGCCGTCAGCGCCGTTCGAAATGCTGTATCCGGTCGGCGAGAAAAGATTCGCCGGTTGATAATTGGCAACGGTCGAAGACGTGGCCAGCTCGTTCAAGTTGGCACCGCAAGCGCCAAGCAAAGCCGCCATCCCAAGGGCGGGCGCGAAGCGGACGAAGCCACTCCACGCCGACCCAAAAGCCGTTTCAAAGCCAATCACGGCCACCCCACCATCGCGCCTCGCCAAGGACGGTATGTAGGCAGGGAAATCGGCGCAGGTCCATCGTGCTCAGCGCACAACCGCGCCCGGTGCACAAAAAACGGACAACGATTACTGGCTCTGTGGAACGCCCGGTGCGCCCTGCCGCTGTTGCAGCTTGTCGAGGACGCCGCCACGGCCTTCAGGTGCCTTTTTGGCGTCGGAGCCGGGCGTCGCCGGTCCGCTAACCGGCGCACCCGCGGGCCTCGCGTCAAAAACCGATCCAGAACGCGACGAGTGGTTGGCTATCAAGGTCAGAAGAATGCTGGTGACGAAGAACGCCGCAGCGAGCCCCGCGGTCGTGCGCGTCAACAGGTTGGCAGTGCCGCGGCCCGTCAAAAACCCACCACCGCCGCCACCGCCGATGCCAAGCGCTCCACCCTCCGATTTCTGCATAAGTACGACGCAGACCAGAGTGGCGGAGATCATCAGGTGAATGACGAGTAGGACGGAGGCCATATTTATTGATCCAGGTCTTGGGAGCTATCAACCGCGGCTATACACCAGCCCGCCGTGCCGGACCAGCCCTGGCTGCGCCAGCTTGGCCGGCCAAAGCCTTGTGTTCACAAAGCTACGTGTTCACTGAGACGGTGCGACTTGGGGCTCGCCAAATCCGAATGCCGGCGAGACCGGCGTCCACGGACTTGAATTTTGCACCTGTCCCGGTTCGGCGGCTATGGGCTCGGCGGCAGGCGTGTCACTCGTCTGAGTTGGCTGCGTCACTTTGTCGATATTATCGGCCTGTGGTGCAGCGGATTCCTTCTTCTTATGAGTCGCGCGCTTTTTATGCGGGGCCACCGTCTTCTTCGCCGGTCGATTGGCGGTCGACACCGGCTTTGACGGTTTTGGTGGATCGGCCGCCGCGGGCGGTGTTCCGCCGGCCTTCGGAGAGGCCGCAGACAACGGAGCCGTCGGGTCGGCGTCGGAATTCTTTTCAATACGGCTCGCCGCTTCGCTGGCCTTTTCCGCATCGGGAGAAAGCTTAGCGTCGCGACATCCGAATTCCACTTGCTCGCCGAGCGTCAGATAATGTTCGACTTCGCGCAGCCGCTCCGGCGTCAAGTTGGCTTTCGCCCATTCAGGCCCCTTGCTCATATCGTTGAGGATGCCCGACTGCCGGAATTTGGTCTCTTCGAGCCGCAGTTGCGCGCACGTTTCGGCATCGATCTTCGGCTGCGTCGCAAACGCTGTGGTGGCCGAGACCAGTGAGGCGGCAAGGGCGATGGCACAACAATGAATGTTCCGCATCATCGGCTCTCATAAGCACGAACTATGGCGAGAAAATCGCTCGCCTTGAGACTGGCGCCGCCGACGAGCGCACCATTGACTTCGGACACGGCCATCAGCGCCGTCGCGTTGTCGGGCTTGACCGAACCGCCGTAGAGAATGCGCATCCGTTCGCCGTCTTCGCCAAAGATGGCGGCAAGTTCGCGCCTGATGGCAACGTGGACCTCTTCGACATCGGACGTCGTCGGCGTCAGACCCGTGCCGATCGCCCAGACAGGCTCGTAGGCTACGACAGTATTGGCCGCCGTCGACTGCTCGGGCAACGACGCCTTGAGTTGCTGCAACACCACGTCGAGCGTGAACCCCGATGCACGTTCGTCACGCGTTTCTCCGACACAAACGATGGCGATAAGACCAGCACGTTGCGCGCCCTCTGCCTTCGCCTTGACTTCAGCGCACGTTTCGCCGTGGTCCACCCGCCGCTCTGAATGGCCGACGATCACCGCTGAAGCGCCGGCCTCCTTCAGCATTTCAGGCGCGATATCGCCGGTATGAGGGCCCGACGGTGCGGCGTGACAGTCCTGGCCAGCGAGCAGCAGGCGGCTTTTCCCGATGGCCGCCGAAAGCTCTGTCATCAACGTCGCGGGCGGCGCGATTAAGACGTCGGCGCCGATTGACGCGAGATCGCCGTCGACCGCGTCGCGCACGATGAGGGCTTCGGCCACGTTGGCCTGCAACCCGTTCATTTTCCAATTTCCCGCCACGAGGGGCCGGATCGCGTGTGCTTGCCGGGCCATATTTCCCCTCTTTTCATTACAGACACGACAGCTCTTCTTCCAAACCGCGTCCCGGCGAAATAGCGCCGATGGTGGGCGCCCTTGCAATCCGGAGCGGCCTAGGCTTCATATCATGCCGATCCGCCCCGTCACGTGGGGTCGTTGCCATACGAAGCCCGTTGACCCTACGCCATTCCGTGCGACAGCGTCACGCTTCCATCATCGGGACTCTCTAGATCCATGCTTGAGTCACTAAGACGGGGCGCCCAAACTCCGGTCGCCAAATTATTATTTGGAATTCTGGTCGTCAGCTTCGGCATCTGGGGTGTTGCCGACGTGTTCACCGGCCGGACTAGCGGCGCCGTTGCGAAAGTCGGCGGAACCTCTATTTCGTCCGAAGAATTCCGGCGTCAGTACCAAAACGAACTCGATCGTATTTCGCGACAGGCGAACAAGCGCATCACCGCCGAGCAGGGCCACGCGATCGGGCTCGACAGGCGCGTTCTCGCGCAACTCGTCGTCGGAGCAGCCCTCGAAAACCACGCCGAAGACCTTGGCCTCACTCTTTCGGACAAGTCGCTCATCGCTAGCGTCGAGGCCGATCCCGACTTCAAAGGCCCGGATGGCAAGTTTTCCAAGCAAGGGTTCGAAGGTTTGCTGCGCCAGACCGGTCTTACCGAACGCGGTTTCCTCAATCTCAGGCGACAGGATGAAATCAAGGCGGCGCTAGTCGGATCATTCATCAAGGCCCAGACGGTTCCCAAACCCCTCTTCGATCTGATGCACGCCTATAATGACGAAAAGCGCGTCATCGAATGGATCAAGATCGATCCCGAAGTGGTCACCGTCCCGGATCCTAGCGAAGCCAAGCTCAAGGAAGTCTACGAGGCCGACAAAGCCAAGTACATGACGCCCGAGTACCGCAAGGTCGAGGTGCTGACACTCAGCGTCGACGATCTCAAGAAGCAGATGACCCTCAGCGACGACGAGATCGCCAAGGCGTACGAGGCGTCGAAAGATAGTTACAACACGCCCGAGCAGCGCCGCGTCCAGCAGATCGCCTTCAAAGACAAAGCGACGGCGGAAGCGGCTCTCAAGGCGCTGCGCGATGGAACGAAGACGTTCGGCGACGTCGCAAAGGAAGCCGGCGCTAAGGACACCGACGTCGACCTTGGTCTGATCAGCAAAAAAGCGCTGATCGATCCGAAAGTTGCCGACGCCGCCTTCTCGCTCGAAAAGGATAAGTATTCCGACGTCATCGAAGGCCGCTTCGCGACCGTCATTCTCCGCGTCACGCAGATCGAGCCGGGCGTCACTCACACGCTCGCCGACGTGAAGGATGAAGTCAAAGACAAGATCGCGATCGAAAAGGCGAAGACGGATCTGCAGAACAAGCACGACGAAGTGGAGGATGCGCGGCTGGCGGGCAAGACGCTGAAGGAAATTGCCGATCAGTCAAAGCTGACGTTCAAGGAAATTCCTGCGACGGATGCTACGGGATTGAACCCGGACGGCAAGCCGGTCATGGAGACACCCGATCTCAGGAAGATCGTCGCTCGGGCGTTCGCACCCGATAGCAATTCCGACGATGCGGCGATCGAGCTCGCCGATGGCGGTTCGGCGTGGGTGAATGTGCTTTCGACAGAGGCTCCGAAGCAAAAGACATTCGATCAGGTCAAAGATCAGGTGAAGGACAACTTCGTCCGGGCGGAGCGCAAGCGTCTGCTCAACGAACTCGCGAAGAAGCTCACCGACCGGGTCAATACCGGCGAGCCGATGACTGCACTAGAGGCGGAGGCAAAGAACAAGGTCGAGAAGACCGATCCGCTGACACGCAAGACGATACCGCAGAGCATTTCAGAGGCGATGGTCGCGCAAGCCTTTGCTCTTCCAAAAGGCCGCGCCGGGCATGGCGACTCGCCGGATGCGAACACCCAGATCGTGTTTCGCGTCGCTGACATTATTCCGGCACCCGCGCCATCACTGACGGAAACTGATGGGCTAACGCGCGAACTCCAGGACGAACTCGCAAATCAGACGCTGACCGAATACACCGAAGCGCTGAAGAACCGTTATGGCACCTCCATCAATCAAGCCGAACTGAACAGCGCCCTTGGCGTCAGCAATGAGTGATGAAAAGGTGAACGCCTTGACGGCACGATCCTTACCGACCGGACCTGGCGTGCAATCCGACGCCGCGAGTTCAGGACCCGGAGCCGAAATTTTCCCGGAGGAGGATCGGTTCGCCAAGGTCTACGACCAAGGCACGGCGCAGGTAATCTGGACGCGCCTTATCGCCGACCTGGAGACCCCTGTTTCGGCCTACCTGAAGCTTGGCGACCGGCGGCCGATGAGTTTTCTCCTTGAATCGATCGAAGGGGGATCGGCGCGCGGCCGTTATTCCGTGATCGGCTTTGCGCCGGACGTCGTCTGGCAGGCCGTCGGCGAGACGGCTTCCCTCAACAGGACGCCGATGGCCGATGCCGGTGCTTTCGTCCCTGACGATGCGCCGACCCTTCAATCGCTACGAAACTTCCTGGCCGAAAGCGCCATTGTGCTTCCCGAAGCGCTGCCGCCGATGGCCGCCGGTATTTTCGGCTTCATGGGCTACGACACCGTGCGGCTCATCGAGAAGCTTCCGGAGATGACACCGGATACGTGCGGCGTGCCGGACGCGATCCTTATCCGTCCGACGTTGATGCTGATCTTCGACAATGTGAAAGACGAAATGATCCTGGTGACGCCGGTGCGTCCGAGCGCCGGGATCAATGCCGCGGACGCTTATGCCACCGCACTGGCGCGCATTCACGGCGCCATGCAAAGTCTCGATGCGCCGTTGCCGCATGGATCATCGGCGACAACGGAATCGTTGTCGCTCCCCGAGCCACAATCCAACACGACGGCCGCCGATTACTTGGCGATGGTCGCCAAGGCGAAAGACTACATCAAGGCTGGCGACATCTTCCAGGTGGTGCTGTCGCAGCGTTTTTCGGCGCCTTTCGAACTGCCATCGTTTGCGCTTTACCGGTCGCTGAGGCGCCTCAATCCTTCGCCGTTTCTCTTTCATCTCGACTTCGGCACGTTTCAGCTTGTCGGCTCGTCGCCCGAAATTCTCGTGCGCGTGCGCGAGGGCGAAGTCACGATCCGGCCGATCGCCGGTACGGCACGGCGTGGCGTCAACGATGCCGAAGACAAGGCGCTCGCCGCCGCCCTCCTCGCCGATCCGAAGGAGCGTTCGGAACACCTGATGCTTCTCGATCTCGGCCGCAATGACATCGGCCGGGTGTCGACGACAGGCAGCGTCACCGTCACCGATCAATTCGTCATCGAGCGCTATAGCCACGTCATGCACATCGTCTCGAATGTCGTCGGGCGTTTGGACCACGACAATTACGATGCGATCGACGCGCTGATGGCGGGTTTTCCGGCGGGCACGGTTTCCGGGGCGCCAAAAGTCCGGGCCATGCAAATCATCGCCGAGCTCGAGAAGGCGAAACGCGGGCCCTATGCGGGATGTGTCGGGTACTTTTCGGCGGGCGGCGAGATGGACACCTGCATCGTGCTGCGCACCGCGATTTTGAAAGATGGCATGATCCATGTACAGGCGGGCGCCGGCATCGTGCATGACAGCATTCCCGAAAATGAACAGCAGGAATGCATCAATAAGGCGAGAGCCGTCGTCCGCGCCGCCGAAGAGGCCGTGCGCTTTGCCTCAAAATCCGGCCGTGGAATGACGTCGGGTTCGGGCGGCAACGGCGGGATGTTCGGCTAACCAAGTCCGCCGGATTGCTCTCAGGATTGCGGCTTGGGGCGCCAGCGTTTCGCCCATGCGCGCCGCCACGGGGTCCATCGCGGCCGCCACAAAAGGCTGACGATACTGTGCCAGACCGCGTAAATCACGAACCAGAACAGAACGCCTATCGGAACGACGCCCAGCGCAAAGAGCAGCCGGCGTGCGCGGATCGATGCCGCCGTTCCGTATTTGGCGGTGCGCGCTCTGACCCAGGCACGCACCCTCTCTTGCCCGAGTATGTATTCGGCGGCGCGCAGTGCAATGAATGCGATCACGAGGATCGGCAGCACCAGCCACAATACGATCCACAACAGCTGCCAGACGAGCCACAGCACGACGTTTACGACGAAGCCGAGCAGCCAGACGATCGGAGCGAACACGTAGTCCATTTGTGACGTGTCCTGTATCGCGGCGGCGCGACTATGGCCTGACGCTTAACGGCAATGGAGACGTGCTATACAGTCCGATCATCCGCCGCAACGCCAACCCAAGGCTTCAATGCTTTCCCTCGGACTCCTCCGCCATGCCAAGTCGAGCTGGGACGATTCGGACCTCGATGATTTCGACCGCCCCTTGAACGATCGGGGACGCGCCGCGGCTCAGATCATGGGAAAGGCCCTGAAAGAGTTGCATTTCGTACCTCAGCTCATCCTCTGTTCACCGGCGAAGCGGACGCGCGAGACCCTTCAACTTGTCTCGCCTCGCCTCCAAGGTCCACCCGCCGAAGTCGACTTCGATGACAGGCTATATCTCACAAGTCCCGACGCACTTTACGATAGGCTCAAGGCCGTTCCAATCGACGCCAAATCGGTGCTGATGATCGGGCACAATCCAGGTCTTCACGGCCTGGCTCTGATGCTCATGGGCACCGGAGACGCGAAATCGATCTCGCGGCTCGAAGACAAGCTTCCTACCGCCGCTTTGGCGGTATTTACTTTTCCGCAGGTAGCTTGGCGCGATCTCATCCCTGCCGCCGGGCGGCTCGAGGCCTTCATCACGCCACGCGACCGCGCCTAGCCGCAATTTGAATGTCGCGCGCACGGGCCTATATTCCCTGTCGCGCCACGCGGCCCGTCTGCTAGAACGAAATTGAGACGGCGATGCCGATGCCTCATGGACCAAAGCCATCATGCTCATTCTGATCGATAACTACGACAGCTTCACCTACAATCTCGTCCACTACCTGGGCGAGCTTGGTGCCGAGAGCGTCGTGATCCGCAACGACAAGATTTCGGCCGAAGAAGTCATGGAGAAGAAGCCGAAAGCCATCGTGCTTTCGCCCGGCCCCTGCACGCCCAACGAAGCCGGCGTCTGCCTCGATCTGATCAAGAAAGCCGGGCCGACAATCCCACTGCTTGGCGTCTGCCTCGGGCATCAGGCGATCGGACAGACTTACGGCGGCAAGGTCGTGCGCGCGCCGGCACCGATGCATGGGAAGCTGTCGTCCATCAACAATACCGGCAAAGGCGTCTTCAAGGGTCTGCCGAAGCGGTTCGAGATCACGCGCTATCATTCGCTGATCGTCGACCGCGCAACACTGCCCGATTGCCTCGAGATCACGGCGGAGACCGACGATGGCCTGATCATGGGGCTGCAGCACAAGACATATGCCGTGCACGGCGTGCAGTTCCATCCGGAAAGCATCGCCTCGCAGCAGGGTCACGCATTGCTCGCAAATTTTCTGACGCTCGCCGGCTTCACGCCGAAAAGCCTCAAGGCGGCTTGAGCGGCGCATGACGGTTGCAAACCCTGCACGCGAACTGAAACGTCTGATGAACCGCATCGCCGACGGCGAAACCCTCACCGATGAGGGAACGCAAGCGGCACTCGATCTGTTGATGTCGGGGATCGCACCGCCTGTTGCGATGGGGGCATTCCTGATGGCGTTCCGCGTCCGCGGCGAGACGACGGATGAGATCGCGGGGGCTGCCAAATTTTTGCGTGGCCGCATGACGACCGTCGACGCGCCTCCCAATGCCATCGACATCGTCGGCACCGGCGGCGACAGCCACGGCACTTATAATATTTCGACGGCGGCAACGTTCGTCGCGGCGGGGGCGGGCGCAATCGTCGCCAAGCACGGCAATCGCGCCGTGACGTCGCTGTCCGGCGCTTCCGACGTGCTGGCTGCGCTCGGTGTTAAACTCGATGTGCCGCCCGTGGTCGTGTCGCGTGCGATCGCCGATGCCGGTGTCGGCTTTCTCTGGGCGCCGCTTTATCACCCTGCCTTCAAAACCTGGGCTCCGATCCGCAATGATCTCGGATTACGCACGATCCTCAATCTACTCGGACCACTCTGCAATCCGGCCAAGGTCACACGGCAGGTGCTCGGTGTTTATGATCGCAAGCTCGTCGAACCGGTGGCGGAGGTATTGCGCAAACTGGGCTCGGTACATGCGTGGGTCGTGCATGGCGACGACGGCATGGACGAACTGACGACGACGGGGGTGACGCACATCGCGGAACTTAAGGACGGCGACATTTTCGCTTTTGATCTGACGCCCGAAGAGGTGGGCCTCGCGAGGAGCGACATCGCCGCGCTCAAAGGCGGGGATGCAGCGACGAACGCCGCCGCGATCCACGCCCTGCTGCAAGGCGAACCGGGACCCTACCGAGACATCGTGGTGTTGAACTCCGCCGCCGCGCTGATCATCGCAGGCAAGGCGGACGGGCTTGCGGACGGCATCGAAAAGGCTAACGCTTCGATCGACAGCGGACGCGCCTCGCGCGCCCTCGACCGTCTCGTGGCAGTGACGAACGAAGCGATCTGATATGGCTGACATTCTCGAGAAGATCACGGCTTACAAACGTGAGGAGGTGGCACGCGCCAAAGAGCTGCGGCCGCTGCGTGTCATTGCCGAACACGCCCGTTCGGCACCGAGGGTGCGCTCATTCGCGGGCGCCATCGAAGCCAAGCTCAAGCACAACGAGCCGGCACTGATCGCCGAGATCAAGAAGGCGTCGCCTTCGAAGGGTTTGATCCGCGCCGATTTCGATCCGCCGTCGCTCGCCAAGGCTTACGAGGCCGGAGGTGCGGCGTGTCTGTCAGTGCTGACGGACCGTCCTTCGTTTCAGGGCGCGCCAGATTTCCTCACCGCCGCGCGGCAAGCAACGGCCCTGCCGGTGCTGCGCAAGGACTTCATGATCGATACTTACCAGGTTGCCGAAGCGCGCGCCTGGGGCGCCGATTGCATCCTGATCATTCTCGCAGAAGTGGATGACCGCACCGCCGGCGACCTCGCTTCGGCGGCGAAAGATTGGGACATGGACGCGATCGCCGAGGTTCACAATGCCGCCGAACTCGATCGCGCACTCGAACTCGATTGCCGTCTGATCGGCATCAACAATCGCAATCTCAAAACATTCGAGGTAAGCCTCGAGATGACGGAAAAGCTGGCGCCGAAAATTCCGCCGGACAGGATCGTCGTCGGCGAGAGCGGGATATTCACGCCCGCCGATATTGCGCGTCTCGCGAAGGCCGGCGTTCATACCTATCTCGTCGGTGAAAGCCTGATGCGCCAAGCCGACGTCGCCGCGGCGACGAGGGCACTCCTTGCTTCGGGTGCTTCGGCATGAGCAAGCTTTCTCACATCGACGACAAGGGTCAGGCCCGCATGGTCGACGTGTCGGAGAAGGCGATCACGGCGCGTCGCGCCGTCGCCGAAGGCTTCATCTCGATGCGGCCGGAAACTCTGGTTCTGGTCGAAAGCGGCCAATCGAAAAAAGGTGATGTGATCGGAGCCGCCCGGATCGCCGGGATCATGGCCGCGAAACGCACGCACGAGCTGATCCCGCTTTGCCATCCGCTGGCGATTACAAAAGCAACCGTCGATTTTGCGCTGTCGGAGGTACCGCCCGGCGTCCACGTCAAAGCCGAAGTCAAAGTCTCCGGCCAGACCGGCGTCGAGATGGAAGCGTTGACTGCGGTGTCGATCGCATGCCTGACGCTCTACGACATGCTGAAGGCGGTCGATAAATCGATGACCGTCGATGGCGTTCGCCTCGTTGAGAAAGAAGGCGGAAAGTCCGGAAAGTTCAAAGCCCGCCCACGTTCGGGAGGCCGGTGATATCATGGCGTTGCTGCCTGTAACCGAGGCGCTGCAGCGCATTCTCGACTCTGCGGCCCTGCTCGAATCCGAAGACGTCGATCTCCGCGACGCCTTCGGTCGCACGCTTGCGAGTTCCGTCGCCGCTCGTGTCGACAACCCGCCCTTCGATGCGTCCGCAATGGACGGCTACGCGGTCAGCTCAATGGATGGGGCGACGACGCCCGCGTCGTTCGTCGTCATCGGGGAATCCGGCGCGGGAAAGCCCTTTGCAGACAGGCTCGGCAAGGGTCAGGCGGCACGCATTTTCACGGGCGGCGCAATGCCAGAAGGCGCTGACTCCGTTGTCATCCAGGAAGACGTGCTAGCCAATGGCACGACCGTCACCATCCGCGAGGTCGTCCTGCGCGGGGCGAATGTTCGTACCCGGGGGCAGGACTTCATAAAGGGCGAGATACTTTTGCAGCAGGGTCGCCGCCTGACGGCCCGAGATGTTCTCCTCGCTGCGAGCGCCGGCCACGCAGCGCTTCCGGTCATCCGTAAGCCCGTCGTGGCGATTCTCTCGACCGGCGACGAACTCGTCGAGCCCGGAGCGCCATTGCGGCACGGTCAAATCTGGGCCTCCAATTCCTTTGGGCTCGCCGCAATGGTCGAAGCCGCGGGCGGAGAGGCGCGCGTTCTCGGCATTGCACGCGATTCGCATGAGTCTCTTGCTGCCGCCTTGAACGTTTCCGATGGCGCCGACATCCTCCTGACGATTGGCGGGGCTTCCGTCGGAGACCACGATCTCGTCCGCCCTGCCCTCGAAAGGGCCGGCGCGCGGCTCGATTTCTACAAAATTGCAATGCGCCCCGGAAAGCCGCTGTTCTTTGGGTCTCGCGTCGTTGCGGGCGTCCGCCAGCACTGCCTTGGCCTGCCTGGAAATCCGGTTTCGGCGGTGATTTCGGCGCGCGTGTTTCTCGTACCGCTTATCGGGTGGCTGCTCGGCCGCGAGGCGCCTCTCGAGACGATCGACGCCGTTCTTACTGAGCCGGTCGAGGCGAACGGACCGCGTCAGCACTACATGCGGGCAGCGCTCGATATCACCCATTCGCCGCCGCGGGTAACGCCGTTCAAGAGTCAAGACAGCGGCCTAATCACAGCGCTGCAACGCGCCGACTGCCTGCTCGTCGTTGCCGCCGATTCGCCTCGCCAGCCGGAGGGCACCGTCGTCGATGTCTTGAAGTTGGATATTTAACTGCGTCCCGGCGCGATGTTTTAGCGAAGTCACCTGCACATCAAAATTTCACCATGGTTCAGTGGGAATGGCGAATGGTGACGCGTGCCCTGGGTCGCACCCGTCCGGGGTATGACCCTCGAGCGTTTGCGAATGAACAGGCTGACGCCGAGCGCGAGGCCAGAGGGAGAGACTTATGAAAAAACTCATGATGACCGGGGTAGCTTCGCTGATGATGGTCAGCGCCGTCGTTCCGGCGATGACCACGCCGGCCGAAGCGGGCCGGGGCGCCGGTATTGTGGCGGGCACAATTATTGGTCTCAGTGCGGCGGCGATCATCGCAAACTCCAGCCGCGCCAACGCCTACGAGCATCGCCGCTGGCGTGAGCGGTGCGACCGGTGGGCGTTCCGGTGCAATCGCGGCGACGACCGCGCCTGCTTCGCGTTCGATGATGAATGCCGCGGTTAATCCAGGATAAAATCGACAAGCCAAGCGCCGCCGGCAACAGCCAGGCGGCGCTTTGTATTTGCGAAGGCTGTTTCTTAGTCCTTGGCGCGCTCGACGTAGGAGCCATCGGCCGTCATGACGACGACGCGGGTGCCGGCGCCGATGTGAGGCGGCACCATCACGCGGGCGCCGTTCGAGAGTTTGGCGGGCTTATAGGACGATGACGCGGTTTGGCCTTTGACGACCGGATCGGCCTCGACGATTTCCAGCGTCACGCGCTGCGGCAGCTCGATCGAAATCGGATTGCCCTCATGCAGCGCGACGAGGCACGTCATACCCTCCTGCAGCCACTGCCCCTGATCGCCGACGACATCCTTCGGAATGGTGATCTGGTCGAACGTCTCGGGATGCATGAAGTTGAAACCCATGTCGTCTTCGTAGAGATAATTGTAGTCCTTTTCATCGAGATAGGCGCGCTCGACCTGGTCGGTCGTCCGGTAGCGCTCGACGACCTTCACGCCGTCGGCGATACGGCGCATTTCGAGATGCGTGACGGGCGTTCCCTTGCCGGGGTGAATGTTTTCCGCGTGCATCACAACGGCAAGCCTGCCCTCGAGATCGAGCACATTGCCTTTGCGGACCGAGCTTGCAATAACCTTCACCACCAGTGGTCTCCGTTCTCAAAATTCAAGCGCCGCGGCCACCTGATCGGACGGTCGAGTAGCGGGTAGCCTGCAGGGAATCTCCGCGTCTCTTACCCGCTTACCCTTCAGCCGCCAAGTTATGTGTCGCAAAGTGCGGCAACCTCACCCGCAAAAGCCCAAATTGGTCCGATGTCGCAACCTTCGCCCTGGTGGAATGCCGACAAACATGCCGACCGCCGGCCATTTCTTATCATGCGTGGCCGGATCAAGGCGGCCATCCGGGCCTGGTTTGTTTCCCAAGGCTTCATAGAGGTCGAGACGGCGTGCCTGCAGGTGTCTCCCGGCAACGAGACGCATTTGCATGCTTTCGCGACCGAACTCGTGGCGACCGATTTGTCGCGCCGCGATCTTTACCTGCACACGTCGCCCGAATTCGCGATGAAGAAATTGCTGGCTGCGGGGGAAACGAAGATCTTCACGTTCGCGCCCGTGTTCCGCAATCGCGAGCGGGGCGCGCTGCACGCGCCGGAATTCACGATGCTCGAATGGTATCGGACGGACGCACCCTATGAAGCCCTATGGGATGACTGCGCGGCGATCCTGAGGATTGCGGCCGATACGAGCGGCCACTCGCCCTGGACGTTTCGCGGCAAGGTTTGCGATCCGCTGAGGCCACTCGGGCGCCGGGCGGTCGAAGACGCGTTTGCCGCCGCCGGTATCGGTCTTGGCGAAACGCTGACGAAAACCAGCGTCGATCGCGACGCGCTTGCTACTCGGGTTCGCGATGCCGGTATTCAAGTCGGCGAACAGGATTCATGGTCGGATATTTTCAGCCGCGTTATCGTTGAGAAAGTGGAACCCCAGCTCGGGCTCGTCCAAGCCGATATTCTCTACCGCTATCCGGCGAACGAGGCGGCGCTTGCCCGGCCCGACCCCGTCGCTCCGATCTGGGCCGAACGCTTCGAACTTTACGCATGCGGCGTCGAACTCGCCAACGGCTTTGGGGAGTTGACCGACGCCGGCGAGCAGCGCCGCCGCTTTGAAACCCGGATGGCGGAGAAAAGCCACATCTATGGCGAGCGCTATCCGATCGATGAGGATTTTCTTGCTGCGCTGGCTAAGATGCCGCCCGCATCGGGCTGTGCGCTCGGCTTCGACCGGCTGGTTATGCTGGCCGTTGGTGCCGAGCGGGTCGATCAGGTCATCTGGACGCCGATTGCGGATGGCGGCAATTAGGCGATCTGCCCCCGCTGCTCTTGGGGCGATGGGAGAAGGAGTTGGCAATGACCTCAACCCATTCCGGTGGCTGCCAATGCGGCGCGATGCGCTTTCGTGCCGAGGGTAGATTGGGCGATGCTTCGGTTTGTCATTGCCGCATGTGTCAGAAGGCGTTCGGCGGCTTCTACGCGCCGCTTGTCTCGCTGCGCGATGCGAAACTCACATGGACGCGCGGCCAACTTAAAAAATTTCAGTCGTCGAATGCAGTGTCGCGCGGCTTCTGTGGAGACTGCGGTACGCCGCTCACCTACGAAGCGCCCGACGGCATCGCTCTCGCCATTGGAGCTTTCGACACGCCCGAAAAGATCTCGCCGAAACTGCAATGGGGCGTCGAGGCCAAGTTGCCTTACGTCGATCGCATTCACGAACTTCCGGCAAAGCAGACGCTCGATGATGCGGTGGCCGCTCATTTTCTAACGAACCTCGTTTCCTATCAGCACCCGGATCACGATACCGACGCATGGCCTCCGGCATGACGGAACTTCCTCGCAAGCTGACGTCGGTTGATGATTTGATCACCGAGGGCCTCATTCCCGAAGCTGCCCGCGCCGCGATAACCGACGTGGGGGCCCGCTACACGATCGCCATCACGCCGGACATCGCCAGCCTCATCGACCGAAGCGATGCGAACGATCCAATAGCGCGGCAGTTCGTGCCCGATCCGCGCGAACTCGTAACGCACGCCGCAGAGCGCGACGACCCGATCGGCGATCGCTTGAAGAGCCCGGCGCCCGGTATCGTGCATCGCTACCCCGACCGCGTGCTGTTGAAAATCGCAAGCGTCTGTCCGGTCTACTGCCGCTTCTGCTTCCGTCGCGAAATGGTCGGGCCGGAGAACGGCGAGGCCCTGTCGGCCGATGACCTTGCTGCCGCGCTCGATTACATCCGCGCGACGCCTGCCGTCTGGGAAGTCATTCTGACCGGCGGCGATCCCTTCGTATTGTCGCCGCGCCGTATCCGCGAGGTCACCGAAGCGCTGTCGGCCATTCCGCATGTGAAGGTGCTGCGCTGGCACACGCGCGTGCCGGTCGTCGATCCGGAGCGCGTTACGGAGGCGCTGATCGCGGCGCTTCGCGCAACGACCCAAACCGTCTTCGTCGGACTGCACACGAACCATCCGCGCGAATTGACGGGCGACGCACGCGCCGCCATCGCGCGCATCGTCGACGCCGGTATCCCTATTGTCAGCCAGACGGTTTTACTGCGCGGCGTCAACGACAATGCAGACACGCTCGAAGCTTTGATGCGAGCGTTGGTCGAGGTTCGCGTCAAACCCTACTACCTGCATCACGGTGACCTGGCGCCCGGCACTGCGCACTTCCGCACGACGATCGGAGAGGGCCAAGCCTTGATGTCGGAGCTTCGGCGGCGGCTTTCAGGACTGGCACTGCCGACGTACGTGCTCGACCTTCCCGGCGCACACGGCAAGGTTCCACTGGAGAGTCGTGCACATGAGATCATCGCAGGCACATACAGCGTGCGGGACGCGCGCGAATACGAACACGTCTACGAAGACTGCTGCGCGGCCCCGGACGCACCGTGAGAGAGCGCTTCACTCCGGAGAGTCGCGAATTTCAGCGAAAGCCGACAAGTCCAACAACAATCAATTTGAAAAGAGACGCATGCGGATATTTTTGCACTGCGAGATAATGAACGCTTTTCAATTGGACGCTTCGGGCGAACGGTGCGAGAGTGCCCGAAAATGTATCAACAATGAGCGCCCTACAGGACGCCAATCCTAGTGGAGGGAACACGATGAACGAACAGGTCAAATCCGAAATATTCCATGGAGCATGCCCGCACGATTGTCCGGACACCTGCTCGATGGATTACGAGGTCAGGGGCGGGCAGCTCATTTCAGTCAAGGGCAAGAAAAACCACCCGATGACCCGCGGCGGCCTGTGCGTGAAGCTGAAAGACTTCCACGATCACCACGCCAATCCGGACCGGCTGATGTACCCCATGAGGCGCTCCGGCCCGAAGGGTTCGCGGCAGTTCGAGCGCATCACCTGGGACGAGGCGATTTCAGAGATCGGCACGCGCTGGCGCGAGATCATCGGCACGTACGGCAGCCAGGCAATCATGCCGTACAGCTATCTGGGTAACATGGGCCTGGTGCAAGGCATCAACTCCGGCGACCCATTCTTCAACCGGCTCGGAACGACGGTCAACGAGAAGACGTTCTGCGCGTCCGGCTCATCGACCGCATGGCTGCTGACGGTTGGCCCAACCGGCGCCGTCGATCCGGAGAGCTTCGTCCATTCGAAGTTCATCGTCATCTGGGCATGCAATTCGATTTCGACCAACCTGCATCACTGGCCATTCGTGCTCGAAGCACAAAAGCGCGGCGCCAAGATCGTCGTCATCGACTCCTTCAAGTCGCGTACGGCAAAGGCCGGCGACTGGCACATCTGCCCGAAGCCCGGCACCGATGGCGCTTTGGCGATGGGCTTCATCAATTCCATCATTCAGCAAGGCCTGGTCGATCAGGACTACGTTGACAAATACACGGTCGGATTTCCCGAACTCAAAGAACGCGCCGCCGAATTCACGCCCGAATACGTCGAAAAAATTACCGGTGTGAAGGCCGCCGACGTCGAAAAGTTCGCTCACGAGTTTGCAACCGCTCAGCCATCGGTCATTCGTATCGGCGTCGCCCTCGAACGTAGCGCCGGCGGCGGACAAACCATTCGCGCCGCCTGCTGCCTGCCGGCACTTGTCGGTTCGTGGCGACACGTCGGAGGCGGTCTCTTACAGATGCCGCTCTGGGACTTCCCGGTCGACTGGACCAAAGCAGCGAGGCCCGACTGGATCAAGCCGGGCACGCGCGCCATTAACAATCTTCGGCTCGGCGCGGCGCTGACCGGCGAACTCGATCCGCCGATCAAGAGCCTGTTCGTGTTCTGCACCAATCCGGTATCGCAGGCGCCTGAGACGAATAAAATCGTCGAAGGTTTGAAGCGAGAAGATCTGTTCACCGTGGTGGCGGAGCACTTCCTCACCGATACCGCGAAGTACGCCGATATCGTGCTGCCGTCGGCGATGGCCGGCGAGGCCGAAGACATGATGTGGTCGTGGGGTCATTTCTATTTCACGTACAATCAGAAGGCGATCAATCCGCCCGGAGAGTGCAAGCCGACGAGCGACATGTGGCGTTTGCTCGCCAAGGAAATGGGCTTCGACGATCCCGTTTTCAAAATGACCGATAGCGAGCTTTGCGCCGAATACATCAACTGGGCCGACCCCAAGATGGGCGGCATCGACATGAATTATTTCAAGGAGCACGGCTACTACAGGATCGACGTCGGCCCCGCCGACACGCGCGCGCCGCACGCCGAAGGCAAATTCCCAACGCCCTCGGGCAAAGTCGAGATGTTGCTGCACGGTGCCACGAACTTCGTGGCCGGACCGTTCCGCGCCATGTACGACGGTGATCAGGCGGGTGAGCCGGTCGATCCGCTTCCCGGTTACGTGCCGGCCCGCGAGAGACCCGAGACGAACCCGGAAAGAGCCAAGCTTTATTCGCTCAACATCGTTTCACCGAAGAGCCACGGGTTCCTGAACTCGTGCTACGCGAACGAGCCTCACAAGATCAAAGGCCAGGGCGAACAGTTCGTGATGATCTCGCCGGGCGATGCCACGAAACGTTCGATCCGCGAGGGCGATCCCGTCCGGGTCTACAACGACCGCGGCGATTTCGAAGGCGTTGCCAAGGTGACGGACGATGTGCCGGATGGCGTCGTCGTCGCCACGCTCGGTTATTGGCGCTCGCTCAACCGCTCGGACGGTTCGGTCAACAGCATCTCGTCCGACGCCTGGTGCGGCCTCGGCCGGGCGCCGACGTTCTCCGATAACCTCGTCGAGGTTCAGCGGGTTAACTGAGCCGCGCCTTCAGAACCCCAAGTCCAGGCACGGTGACGTTGCCTGGACTTGTTCCCCACGTGACAGCTGATCCATCCCTGCGGCGCTAGAAACGCTATCCGGCAGGGTTAGCGGACGCTTTTGCTTTATTCGAGCATCTGGAAGCACCAGTATGTTCGGGATAATCGGAGGGGTCCGCTACACGGTATTGGATCATCATGTCACCCGTACACGCGACGCTTGCGGCTATGGCCTACCTTCTGGCCAAGCATGCCGTTGCCGATTTCTTTCTGCAGACCGAGACGATCTACCGGCAAAAGGGCATCTACGGTGCGCCGGGTGGCCTGCTCCACGCGCTTATCCATATCCTTTTGACGGCGCCCGTTTTTTTGCTTTTTCCGGGCGGCAGCGCGGCGCTTGCCTGCTGGCTTCTCGCAGCCGAATTCCTGGTCCATTACCACATCGACTGGGCGAAAGAGAAGATCGTCCATCACTACGGATGGCGGTTCGCCGACAGGCAATATTGGTGTGCGCTCGGCTTCGACCAGCTCCTGCATGGGCTGACCTACGTCGCCATTCTCTGGATCTGGCTGCCCCAGGGTTAAATCCGGCTCGGCCCCTCCCCCGCGACAGCCACGCTCGCATCTTGCGGAGCCCATGGCGCATCTGCCATATGCGCGAAGCGGACGGGCGCCGCACGTAACGTTTTGTTCCCGGCCAGCGAAGCAATATTGGAAGGCTAGTTTTGGACCGGAAGGCTCGAGACGCGGAATGGTCCCGGCTGATGCGCGCTGCAATCGCGGGCGATGAAGGGGCTTACCGCACACTTCTGGCAGACTTGTCGCATGTGTTGCGCGGCGTCGTTCGTCGCGGCTTTGCCGGCGTTGGTATTGCGCGTGATGATGTTGAGGATGTGGTGCAGGACGTGCTGCTCGCGATTCACCTGAAGCGCCATACCTGGGACGCATCAATGCCGCTCGGGCCGTGGATGCTGGCGATTGCGCGCAACAAGATGATCGATGATTTGCGCCGACGCGGCCGGCGTCCGGAAGTTTCAGTCGACCTGACGCAATTTGAATTCGAGGGAGAGGACCAGCAGGCTTCGATCGACGCTCATGACGTGACACGCGTGCTGAACCGTCTTCCGGAGCGCAACCGCGAGATCGTCCAGGCGATCAGCATCGACGGGCATTCCGCCCGCGATGTCGCGGCGCGGCTCGGAATGACCGAAATCGCGGTGCGCGTCGCGTTGCACCGTAGCCTGAAGACGCTCGCCGATACCTATCAAGAGAAGAAGTTATGAAGACCGACGACCTGATCAGAGCCCTTGCCGCCGACGCTCCGAGCGTCGAGCCGCCGATTGCGCGCACGCTTGCCGTCGCGGTCGCAATCGGGGCCTTGCTGTCGCTCGCCTATTTCCTGTGGGCCTTCGGTGTTCGTGCGGATTTTTCGAACGTCGCGATGAATTCAGGCCGCTTCCTTTTCAAGTTTGTGCTGACGCTGAGCGTCGCCATTCCGGCGTTTCTACTCGTTCGCGGTCTGGCGCGACCGGACTTCGCGCCCGGCAAGCGGCTGTGGTGGCTGGCTCTGGGTCCGGCGCTGCTGTTGGCTGCGATTATTTTCGAGCTCGCCTCGGTGCCGGCTGATGCCTGGCATGCACGGATGATCGGGCGCAATTCATTGTTCTGCGTCACGGTGATCCCGTTGCTGTCCCTGGCGCCGTTCGCTGCCGTGCTCTACGCGCTGCGCTCCGGTGCGCCCGCGAACCCAACCGTTGCCGGAGCCGTCGGCGGCCTGCTGTCCGCCGGCATCGGCGCGACGCTTTATGCCAGCCATTGCACGGACGACAGTCCGTTATTCGTCGCCGCCTGGTATTCGATCGGCTTCGTTTTGATGACCGTACTCGGAGCCTTAATCGGCTCGCGGGTCTTGCGCTGGTAGCGTCGTTCTAAAGCAGATCGCGCAGGCGGTAATAGAGCATGCCGAGCGCCAGCATCTGATTGCCGAAGAGGTCGCTGAGCGGCAGCCGCACGTGACGAATGCGATCGAACAGATCGAACCGTTCGGTCGTTCCGCAAATCGCATCTGAGACGATTTCAGCCGCGATATGCGAAGCGTTGACGCCGTGGCCGCAGTAGCCCTGCAGGAAATAGAGGTTCGGCGCGAGGCGGCCGACGGCGGGCACGCGGTCGACGATGATTGCGATGCGCCCGCCCCATGCGAAGTCGATCTTCGCATCGGCAAGCTGGGGGAAAATCCCGATCATTCGTGGCCGAATGGAAGCACCGATATCCGTCGGATCGCGGTTTGAGTAATTGCAACGGCCGCCAAAGAGCATGCGGCGATCGGCTGAAAGCCGGAAGTAATCGACCACGACGTTGCTGTCGGCGACGGCGAGATCCTGCGGATTGATCGCCGCCACGACGGCATCGCTCAAAGGCTCCGTCGCGATGATGTAGCTTCCCGTCGGCAGCATCAGGCCTTTGAGCCTCGGCTGATCGAAGTTGTCGAAGATTTCCCCGCCGATGACGACGGTTTCCGCCTCGACGCGGCCGCGCTCGGTCTTGACCCAAGGCTTGGCGCCGCCTTCGAGAGCGACGGCCGGCGTTTCCTCGAAAATCCTGACGCCAAGGTTCACCGCGGCGCGGGCTTCGCCAAGGCACAGATTGAGGCCATGCAGATGACCGCTGCGAGGGTCGATGACACCGCCATGATAGGCGGTCGTGCCAAGGACGCGCGGCATATTCTGCGGCTCGACAATTTCGAGATGATCGCCGTCGCCGTCCTTGATGCGCTCTGCGACATGGGCGCGGATAGCACGCATATGGCTCGGGCGGGCCGCGACCTCCATCCAGCCGTGTTTCAGATCGCAAGAGATGCCATATTTGGCGATGCGCCCCTCGATGATCTCGTGGCCGCGGTAGCGAATATCGCGGACGAGCTTGGCACCGGCCGCGCCGAGCTGGCGCTTAATCGCCGCTTCGCCGCTGATGCCGCCGATCATCTGGCCGCCGTTGCGTCCCGATGCGCCCCAACCGATGCGGTTGGCTTCGAGAAGCACGACGGAACGGCCGCGCTCGGCCATGGTCAATGCCGTCGCGACGCCCGAGAAGCCGCCGCCGATGACACACACGTCGGCCTTGACCGTGCCTTCGAGCGCCGGATGGCGCGTCCGGTCATTGGCGGTCGCGGCGTAGTACGAAGCTATGTGATTTTGAGCCTTCACGAGCGCACGATTAGCTTGCATCCAAGCCAAGCACAAATTTTGCGTGAGGTGACGTCCCATTCACTCCATGGCCGCCCTCCGAGGCGGCCATCCAGGGCCAAAAGCGACATTTTCGTTTTGCACTGGATGGCGGGGTCAAGTCCGGCCATCGAGTGAGTGGAATCAAGGTTCCTAGCCGACGGCGCCGAACGCCCGGCGGCGTTCTTGGTCTTCGCGTTCCGCCGAGCGCTTCGAGAAATACGCGGCGATCAATACGCCGAGCGTGACAATGCCGATCAGGATCGTCGAGATGGCGTTGATCTCCGGGGTCACGCCAAGGCGCACCTGGCTGTAAATCTTCATCGGCAGCGTCGTAGCGCCGGGGCCGGTCGTGAAGCTCGCTATCACGAGGTCGTCGAGAGAGAGCGTAAATGACAGAAGCCACGCCGAAATGACCGACGGCGCGATGATCGGCAGCGTCACCTGGAAGAACGTATTGACGGGCGTCGCGCCTAGATCCATGGCGGCCTCTTCGACGGATTTATCGAAATCGGCGAGACGCGCTTGCACGACGACGGCGGCGAAGCACATCGTGAAAGTGATATGCGCAATGGTGATCGTCCAGAAGCCTCGGTCAAGATCGAGCGCGACGAACAGCAGAAGCAGGGACAATCCGGTGATAACTTCGGGCATCACGAGCGGCGCAAAGATCATGCCCGAAAACAGCGTGCGCCCAGGGAAGCGGCCGAGCCGCACCAGCGTGATCGCGGCGAGCGTGCCGAGGGCGGTTGCGACCGTTGCCGACAGAAAAGCGACGCGGATCGTAACCCACGCGGCATCTTTCAGGCTCTGATTTTCAAGCAGGGATCCGTACCATTTCGTCGACCAGCCGCCCCACACCGTAACCAGCTTGGACTCGTTGAAGCTGTAGATCACGAGCAGCAGGATTGGGATGTAGAGAAACGCAAAGCCGAGCGTGATTGCCGTGGCGTTGAACCAGGAGAAGCGGGATCTCATCGTCCGGCCTCCCGTTCCATTTGTTGCTGGCGTTGGAACAGGACGATTGGAATGACGAGCACGAGCAGCAGCACGACGGCAACCGCCGAGGCGAGTGGCCAGTCGCGGTTATTGAAGAACTCGCTCCACAAAGTCTTGCCGATCATCAGCGTTTGCGAGCCGCCCAACAGGTCGGGAATGACGAACTCGCCGACGGCCGGAATGAAAACGAGCAGGCAGCCGGCATAGACGCCCGGCAGCGATAATGGAAACGTCACCTGCCAGAACGCCTTCCAGGGCCTGGAGCCTAAATCTTCGGCAGCTTCGAGGAGCGCCGGGCTGATCTTTTCAAGGCTCGCATAGAGAGGCAGGATCATGAACGGCAAGTATGAATAGACGATGCCGATGTAGACGGCCGTGGTCGTGTTCAGGATGCTCAAAGGCTCGTTGATGATGCCCCAATTCATCAGGAACAGATTGAGCAGCCCTTCTTTTTTCAGGATGCCGATCCAGGCGTAGATCCGGATCAGGAAGGACGTCCAGAACGGCAGGATGACCAGCATCATCAGTGTCGGCTGCCATGATTTCGGAGCGCGCGCCATGCCGTATGCGATCGGGTAGGCGATGAGCAACGTCAGGAACGTCGAGACGGCGGCGATCTGCAAACTCGACCAGTACGCATTGATATAAAGCGGATCGCTGAAGATGAAGGTGTAGTTGTCGAAATCGAGCTTCGAAAAGAACTCGGAAATACCCTGCCAACTGAATGTCGGCGTGTAGGGGGGAATGGAGATCGCGGTATCAGAGAGAGAGAGCTTGAAAACGATGAAGAATGGGACGAGGAAAAACAGAAGCAGCCAGAGATAGGGCGCCGCAATCACGTACCAGCGCCTGGGACCGGAGTTGATCGTGCTGCTCATCGGCTGCCCCTAGCGTGTCAGAACCACGCCTGCGTCTACCGGCCAATCGAGCCAGACTTGATCTTCCCAGCTGATGGGGCGTTCGACGGTGTGCGCAGAATTCGCTCTTAGCGCGGTGATGCGTTCTCCGGGTGCGGTGCGGACGTGATAGTGCGAAATCGATCCGAGATAGCCGACGTCTTCGACCTTGCCGGGAATGGCGTTTATGGCGCTCGAAGGCTGGTCGTGACCGATGCGTATTTTTTCCGGCCTTAGCGCCAGCCATACCTGCTGTCCAACCGTCACGGGTTCGGAGCTGCGGGTCTTAAAGCGATAGCCGTCCTTCGCGTCAATTTCGATGCAGCCGTCGCAAGCAGCAGAGACCGTGCCTTCAAAGGCATTCACGTCGCCGATAAAGCCCGCGATGTAGCGTGTTTTCGGATTTTCGTAGATATCGCCGGGCGTCGCTACCTGTACGAGGTCGCCCTTATCCATGACGGCGATACGGCTTGCGACCGTCATCGCCTCTTCCTGGTCATGTGTGACGATGATGAATGTCGTGCCGGTCGTTTCCTGAATGCGCATAAGCTCGAACTGCGCCTGCTGACGGAGCTTCTTGTCGAGCGCGCCGAGCGGTTCGTCGAGCAGAACGATGTGCGGCTTCTTGGCGATGGCGCGCGCAAGCGCGACGCGCTGCTGCTGGCCGCCGGAGAGCTGATGCGGTTTGCGTTTGGCGAACGGGCGAAGCTCGAGCATCGTCATCGCTTCCTCGACGCGCTCGGCCATCCTGGCCTTTTCCATGCCCTCCTGGCGCAGCCCAAAGCCGATGTTACCTTCGACCGTCATATGCGGAAAAAGCGCGTAGGACTGGAACATCATGTTGAGCGGCCGCTCGCACGGCGGCAGTTCCGTGATGTCATTGCCGGCGACGATGAGGCGGCCCTCCGTCGGACGCTCAAATCCCGCAAGCATCCGCAGTAGCGTGCTCTTTCCGCAACCAGAGGGTCCGAGCAACGCGAAAAACTCTCGCTCGTAAATATCGAGCGTCACGTTCTTCACCGCGACGAAGTCGTCGAACTTCTTCGTTACGTTTTCGAAGCGCACGATCGGCGACTTTGCCGGGTCCTTCCAGGGCGCGAAGCCCGACTGCGGTGCGGCGGTTCGCGGGCCGGCTTTCGTCCCACTCGGCGAAGCGGCGGGCTTTGCGTCGCTGGCAGTGGCAACCGACATGATCAACCTCTCGTAGTCGCAACTGCGGCACTCACCCAGCTCGCCTCAGCCGAGACACTGAAGGCCCGATCCTCGACCGGGCCTTCGATGATGTGCAGACTATTCGCCCGTCACAACCTTCGTCCAAGTTCTCGTGACGACCCGTTGCGTCTTCGGGTCATAAGACGTTTTGACGAACAGCCGTTTCATCGTTTCCGGGTCCGGATAGACGGATGGGTCCGACTTCACGGCATCGTCGAGGAATTTTTGTGATGCGAGATTGCCGTTGGCGTAGGCAACATAGTTGGAGGCCTTGGCTATGACCTCCGGCCTCATCATGTAATTGAGGAATGCGTGCGCTTCCTCCGAATGCTTGGAGTCAGCGGGAATGGCCATTTCGTCAAACCACATTTGCGCGCCCTGCTTCGGCAGCGAATACTTGATTTTCTGGCCGTTCTTTGCCTCTTCGGCGCGATTGCGTGCCTGCAGGATGTCGCCGGAGTAGCCGACAGCAATACAGATGTCGCCGTTGGCGAGAGCATTAATGTATTCGGAGGAATGGAATTTCTGAATGCTCGACCGGACTTTTTCCAGAAGCTCGCCGGCCTTCTTGATGTCTTCCGGATTCGAGCTGTTCGGATCGAGGCCGAGGTAATTGAGCGCCGCCGGCAGAATGTCGTCCGGCGCATCAAGCACCATGACGCCGCAGTCTTTGAACTTCGCGAGGATTTCAGGCTTGAAGATCAGATCCCAGGAGTCGACCGGTGCGTCCGCCATACGCTGTTTGACCTTCTCCTCGTTGTAACCGATGCCGGTCGTTCCCCACATATAATTGATCGCGTATTGATTGTCGGGGTCGTAGACGGCCAGCTGCTTCATGATTTCGGGCCACATATTCGAAAGGTTCGGCAGCTTTGATTTGTCGAGCTTCTGGAAAACGCCGGCCGCGATCTGACGAGACAGGAACGGGCCCGTCGGAACGACGACGTCATAACCGCTGCCGCCTGCGAGGAGCTTCGTTTCCAGGACCTCGTTGCTGTCGAAGACATCGTAGACGACCTTGATGCCGGTCTCTTTCGTGAAGTCCTCGAGAATTTTCGGATCGATATAGTCGGACCAGTTATAGACTCTCACGATCTTGTCTTCGGCAAACGTTGCCTGACCGAACGCGGTCGCAACCGCAAAACAGACCGCGGCGCATAATGCCGTTTTTCCAAGACTTACCATCCGAACTTCCTCCCACGGACCACGTTTAAGCCGGCAGCTAACCCTGCCAACGCACGGGCCTCCTAGCGTCCCACGGCGATCACAACATTGACCATTCTGCGCACAACGGCCGTGAAGTACAACGGGTCGCAGGATAAATGATGCGCGGGCGGCGCGGGCTGAGGACCCTGCCCCGATTTACGCATCTTGAGGTCGTTCAGCATTTATGATGACAATAACCTTGTCGCGGTGCCAGCTTTGGCTAACCTCGCCGACTGTCTTAATCTCGATACCCCTGGGTCCGAGGATCGTTGCCGCCGTGACTTTGCGACCGGCGGCCTTGGTGCGGCGGCGTGGTAGAGACAGTTATCGCGGTACGCCGATCGTCGGACCAGCCGCCAGCAAATGAACGTCAAGGTGCCCAAATGATCGGTCAAGTTGGAGCAACGCCCAACGACGACGGCGAGTACGGTGTCGGGTCAACCCCCGAAGCACTTCGCGACTGGCTGCGGCAGCACAGGATCGAGGAAGTCGACTGCGCCGTGCCGGATATCGCGGGCGTGGCTCGCGGCAAGACGATGCCTGCCGAAAAATTCGTCAAGCTCGAAGCCATCCATCTGCCGATCTCGATCTTCCATCAGACGATTACCGGCGACTACGTCGGGTTCGAGGAAGATGATCAGCTGCTTTATGCCGAGAGCGACTTGATGATGGTGCCGGATCTCGCGACGATCCGGCCAGCGCCCTGGGCGTCGAGCCCGACCGCCCAAGTGATCCACGATGCGCAAGGACAAAAGGGCGAGCCCATCGAGATCGCGCCGCGCAACGTCTTGAAACACATCGTCGGGCTTTACGCCAAAGAGGGCTGGCTCCCGGTCGTCGCCCCGGAGCTCGAATTTTATCTGACCAAAACCAACCCCGATCCCGATTATCCCCTCGAGCCCCCGATGGGACGCTCTGGGCGTCCCGGTGCTGGCCGGCAGGCCTACAGCCTTGGCGCCGTCGATGAATATGACAAGATCGTCGACGACATCTACGAATTTGCGGAACGCCAGTATTTGAAGATCGACACGATCATTCAGGAGGGCGGCGCGGCGCAGCTCGAAATCAATCTGCTGCACGGCAATGCCGTCGACCTTGCGGATCAAATCTTTCTTTTCAAGCGGACGATCCGGGAAGCCGCCTTCACGCACAATTGCTACGCAACATTCATGGCAAAGCCGCTTGCGAACCAACCAGGCAGCGCTATGCACATCCATCAGAGCGTCGTCGATATCAAGACGGGCAAGAACATATTCACAATGGGCAACGGCGAACCGAGCAAGCTTTTCTTCAGCTTCCTCGCCGGGCAACAGGCCTATTTGTCTGCCGCGATGTGTCTCCTCGCGCCGTACGTGAATTCGTACCGCCGGCTTGTGCCGAATGGCGCGGCGCCGATCAACGTCGAGTGGGGTTACGACAACCGCTCGGCAGGACTCCGCGTGCCGATTTCACCCGACTCAGCGCGGCGCGTGGAAACGCGCCTCGCAGGCGCCGATGCCAATCCCTATCTGGCACTCGCTGCGAGCCTGGCGTGCGGATACCTCGGCATGAAGAACAATCTCGCGCATCGCCCTGCCGTCGTCGGCAACGCCTATCGAAATGCGCATCAATTGCCGCGCGGACTGCTTGAAGCGTTGACCGAGTTCGAAGAAAGCACGCCGCTGCACGATGTTCTCGGCAAGCGCTTCTGCCACGTCTATCTGGCGTTGAAACGCAGCGAATTCGAGGAATTCATGCGAGTCATCAGTCCTTGGGAACGCGAACACCTGCTGCTCAGCGTGTAATCAGCCGGGGGCCATTCGTGAGCGCGTTACGGCCGTCCATGTTTCAATCTGCGATGCTCGGATAGAAACGCTTAATCTTATTGCCGGTTATCTTTCAAATTTCGACCAATGCGTCATTGTTTCAAAAGACTTCGAGCGGCATTTGATATCGTAGGCGCGAAGATTTTTCCGGCCCGTCTGATCTGATTAAGACGATGCCGCGATGATCTCCGGTAGGTGCCTGGCCGCGCAATCGGTTCTTATTCGCTGCGCCGAGCGACTGATTTAGGCGGGGACATTGATGACATCGACTTCGGAACAGACGGCCGTGGCCCGTAGAACCATTTTATTCGTCGATGACGAGCCTCTGTCGCAGAAATACTTCAAGGCGTCGGTCGGCCGGTATGCCAACGTTCTGACCGCCAGCAATCCGGACGCGGCACTCAAGATGCTGGCCGACAGCGGCGATACGATATCCGTGGTCGTAAGCGACGAGCGCATGCCGCATGACAGCGGCGTGTCGTTCCTGACGAACGTGCGGAAATCGTGGCCTTCGACAGTGAGGATTTTGACGAGCGCTTACGCCGATATCGAAAATCTGCAACAGGCCATCAACGGGGCGGCTATCTACCGTTTCGTGCCGAAGCCGTGGGACTTCGATGAGCTGTGTTCGGCCATGCAGGAAGCATTGGTGGCCGAGCGGGTTGTCGAGAAAATCGCGGCGCCCTCGGATGGTCGCCTTGGCTCCGGTAATGCAGAAAGCGCCAATATCGAGCTGCTGGCCGTCCTCGCCCGAGAACTTGCGACGCCGTTGGGTTCCCTCGACAAGGAAGCGTTTCAGCTTTCCATATTAACCGGCACGAGAGGCTTTGCTCCTCACCAGACTTCGTCCTCACAAATCGGCAACTGGTCGTCGCAATTGCGCCTTGGCCAAATCGCGGCATCGGCGGCACAGGTGCAGCGCGACGTTCAGCATTGCCGGTCACTGGCTGGATCGATTGCCGAACTGGCGGCCGGTCTTTGCGGCTCGGAAGCCGTGCAGCCGCCTTCAATGGCGGAAACGGCTAGTGAAGCTCTTGAGCAAATCGAGGTGCGCCGGACAGATAGGAAAATCATCACGCTCGACGCCAGGCAGGACTTCCGCTACCGGGCGCCGAAGAAAATCATCAGTTTCGTGCTGGTCAACGTATTGCGGACCCTGCTTCGGCAGTCGCCCAGCGGGAGCCCGACGGAGGTCGCCGTCGTGCTGGCCGCCGAAATTGACGGGAACGAAGTGCGCATTACCACGAGCGATGATTCGGCAAACCCGGAGTTCAGTCGCGCGGTCCGTTGCGCTCTATGGGCGTTTGGCGGAGAACTCGACCACACAAGTGATCGAAATTCGGGCAAGGCAACGACGATCGTCCGGCTTCCGAAGTCGCAACTAGTTTGAGATGTATCGGAAAGCCGTTAACAAACTTAGCAAATTCATTCTAAAGGCATTCTAAAACTCGCGGACCAAATCAGATCGTTTGTGGTAGGGTTTCAACCCAGGGGCCATAGCATCAGGTAGGGGGCGAGAAGTGCGCATCGAGCGAGATATTGATCGCACGGTATCTTTTAGGAACAGCCAAGGTGCGGCGGTCCGGGGTACCCTAAGCAAACTTTCCCGCCGGAACATCGTATTCGAGATCTACAATCCTTTCTCGCCTCTTCAGACAAGCGAGGTGTTGACCGATCTCAAGGTTCGGCGCGGCAAAAACGTTGTTTATCAGGGCGATGCGGTCGTGACCGGCGTCGTGACCACCAGCATTCTGGTGGTGGTTTCTGCGACGCTGGTCAGCAAATGGACGGCGCTCGACGACATCATTTCAGAGTCCGCCGGCATCCGCTCGGAAGTCGCGCACTTCATCGATGAGTGGGAGCGGGTCAACAAGCTCGACCCCAATTATCAAGTGAAGGTCGCCGACCTGAGGTCTTTTCTGAGCGACCTCAGTTTCTGGCTCGATCAGGTTGATCTCGCTGCCGAAGATGAGCACGGCGCGCCTGTCATGGCGCTCGACGCGGAGAAATTCGAGGAGCTCAAGGCGCCCGTGATGCCTCGATTGACGAGGCTATTCATGGAGCTCGAGGAAGCCTGCCGCCAGCTCGAGGTTGACGAAGTCGAAAATCACAAGCTGCTGGCGCAGCGCGATTTGCTGCCGCTGATGATGGCGTCGCCGTTTTTCAATCGGGTTTACAGCAAGCCGCTTGGCTATGCGGGCGACTACGAAATGGTCAACATGATGTTCCGCAAGGAGCGGGGCGGAAAGACAACCTACGCCCAGGTCGTCAATGATTGGCTGTTGAACGGCGGTCCGCCGCAAGCGCATCGCAATCGCATCTATTTGCTCGAGAAGATGCTTACTAAGGCGGCTGAGGACGCAACCTTCAGCAACAAGAATCTTCGGGTGCTCAATGTCGGCTGCGGCCCCGTGCAAGAACTGCAACTCTTCATTGCAAAAAATAAATCGGCGCACCGCTTCTCATTCGATCTGCTCGATTTCAATGCCGAGACTCTCGGCTACGCAAAACAGCAGATCGAATCGATTACAGCCGATCGCGCCGAAGCGCCGAAGGTTACGTACATACTGAAAACGGTACAGGAGCTTTTACGTCAGGCCATTGAGATGCCTGCCAATTTCCAGAGCTACGACATCATCTATTGCGCCGGGCTATTCGACTATCTGTCGGATCGCGTCTGCGCCAAACTGACGAGGCTCTTTTATCAATGGTGCGAGCCCGGCGGTCGCGTCATCGTCACAAACGTCCATTCCTCAAATCCTGTGAAAGGTTTGATGGAGCATGTCATGGAATGGCATCTAGTGATGCGCGACGAGTCAGATATGGTCCGCTTGGTACCGGATCTTGAGCCGCTGAAAGTCTACACCGACGATACCGGCATCAATGTCTTCCTCGAGATTGAAAAGCCGATAACCTAGTTCAATGGACGACACGTCAGACCTACGACAAGCCTTCGAAGCCGAGGAGCAGGAACTTCGTCTGAGGCAGTCAAAGGTGGCTTGCATCCTCGGCATCGTCCTGATCCCGGCAGGTATCTCGCTCGACTACATTTCGTATCCGGACCAGCTGAGCACGCTGGCAACCATTCGACTACTCACAGCCGGGCTCATCGCGGTCATATATGCCCTGCATTTTTGGGACAGGACCGCGGCCCACGTTCGTTATCTGACAATGGCCGGGCTTCTCATGGCCGTCGCCTCGATGGCGATGATGGTCGCAATCACAGACGGCGCCTCGTCGGCATACTACATCGGCCTGTTTCTGATCTTGTTTGCGGTCGGCGTGCTGGCGCCGATGCAGCCGTTCGAAGCAACGCTTTTGTGCATCGCGACGCTTGGAATCTACCTCATAGGGTGTTCGCGCGCGGCCAATGCCGAATTCACGACGAACAACCTGCTGAATAATCTTTATTTCCTTATTTTGACCTGCATCATTTGCGTCACGGCCGTCCACTTCAATTACAAGCGGCGTTACAATGAATTCCGCCTCAAATTCAAACTGGCGGCGCAGCATCAAGAGCTTTCCGCCCTCGATCGTCTAAAATCCCAGTTCTTCGCCAACGTCAGTCACGAACTCAGAACGCCGCTGACGCTCATTCTGGCGCCCGTGGAAAAACTGAAAATCGACATTGCGAAGCTCAGCCGGCCGACACAAGAGCTGCTCGACATCATCGAGAACAATGCGTTGAGGCTGCTGCGGCTCGTCAACGACATTCTAAGCCTGATCCGGCTGGAAGAAGGACGCGCGTCGCTCGCCAAGAAGCAGATCGATATGATCCACTTTCTGCGCCACACGACAGCGTCGATGAAGCACTTGGCGGCGCTTAAAGGCATCAGTCTCGATCTGAAAGAATTAGATAGCGATCTTATCGTCAACGCCGATCCCGACGCGCTCGAGAAAATCGTTGGCAACGTCATCGCCAACGCCATCAAATTCACGCCACCCGACGGCCGTATCGACGTTTCCGCCGCGCGCGCCGACAACATGGTCACCATAACGATCAGCGACACGGGCATCGGCATTCCCGCCGAACAGCTGCCGCATATTTTCGATCGCTTCTACCAGGTCGACGGCTCTGCGACGCGGCGGCATCAAGGCTTGGGACTGGGCCTTGCCCTGGTCCGCGAATTAACCGCGAGGCACGGCGGCGACGTCACCGCTACAAGCGATTCCGGCCACGGGACGACGTTTGTTTTACGGTTTCCTCACGCACTTCAGGCTACGCAGTCCGCCATGGAAAATGCCGAAGAAAAGCCCGACCAGTTGGCCAATGATCCACTTCGCACGTTTGACCGCAAGGCTTCGGCGCGCGCCCTCGCTGCGGAAGAACCTGTAGAGCCGCAAGAGCAAATCGAAGCGATGCCGGAGACGACCGAGCGAGCCGACATGCCGCTGTTGCTGGTCGTCGATGACGAACCGGACATGCGCCGCTACCTCGTGACGATGCTCCGCGAAAGCTATCGGATCATCGAGGCCGAGGACGGCATATCGGCGCTCGAGAAGGCGATGACGGCCACGCCCGATCTCATCTTGCTCGATGTCATGCTTCCCGGCGTCAGCGGTCTCGAGGTTTGCCGCTCGCTCAAAGAGAAGCCAGAGACGCGCGCCATCAAGATCATCGTGTTGACCGCCAGGGCCGACGAAGAGGCAAAAATAATCGCGCTGAAGCACGGCGCCGATGATTTTCTGATCAAGCCATTCAGCGGCCTGGAGGTGCGCTCGCGCATAACGAATCTCATTCGCGCGGCGCAACTCGAGCGCGACCTGCAGCGAACCAATGGCGAATTGAAACAAAGCCTGCAGCAACTCCGCGAGACGGAAGCGGCGCTGGTACAAAACGCCAGGCTAAGTGCTCTCGGGACGATGGCCGCCGGACTGCTGCATGAAATCGGCAATCCACTGAACTTCATGGGCACGGCCCTGCAGCTTGCGGCCCGCGACCCGACGGTCCGGTCGGACCCTGACACGGCCGATACGATAAAAGACATTCAAGAGGGCTATGAGCGAATTCATCGCGTCGTCACCGACCTGAGAGGCTTCACCGCGCCGCAACGGCCCGAACACCCGCGCCCCTTCTCTATCGACTCGGCAATCGATCACGCGCTTCGATTTACGGCCCACGTTCAGAAGGGAATAAACATCACGAAAGATCTGACCGAAGCTGGACCGGTGTTCGGCTCGCAGTCGACGATCGCGCAAGTTCTCGTCAACCTTTTGGTGAACGCGGTTTCGGCCGTGCGCACGGTCGAAGAACAACGCCAACCCGAGATTCGCATATCGACTTGGGTTGATGGAGACCAACTCTTTGTCTCGATTCGCGACAATGGGACGGGAATAGATCCGAAAATTCAAACTCAGATATTCGATCCGTTTTTCTCAACCAAGGATGTTGGCGAAGGAATGGGATTGGGATTGGCCGTGAGCCATAGAATCATCGAGAATCACGGTGGTTCATTGAGTGTTAACAGTAGTCTAGGAGAGTGGACTGAGTTCCGTTTCAATTTACCATTTGCGTCTGAGAAAGAGAACAAGGTCTCTCATGGAGTCGTTTCATACTAATCAGCCCGTCGAGATTTTGATTGTCGACGACGAGCCTCAGGCGGTTAAATATTTCAAGAAAGCATTTGGCGCGAAATACGAAGTCCTGACGGCCACGAGCGCAGACGAAGCAGAATCTCTCGTTCTCTCCGGCGACCACAACATCGCGCTCGTCATTACTGACCAGCGGATGCCGGGTCGCAGCGGCGTCAGCCTTTTGAACCGCATTCGCAACGAGCGTCCCGACATCGTTCGCATGCTGACGACGGCCTATGCCGATCTCGACAGCGCCATCGACGCCGTCAACAAGGGCGAAATCCTTCGATATATCTCGAAGCCGTGGGATCTGCGTGTCCTCGAGGCTGAAATCGAACAAGCCATCACATTCTATCTCTTAAAGAACGAATATGACTTGCTATTGCGCGACAAGCTCAGCGCTTTGCACCGTACGCTTCTTCGCGACCGCATGAATGGCATGGCCTTCATGTCGGGTATGCTGCCGTACAACAATGCCCCGCTCACGATGTATAATTATCTGAAAGACGCTCTCGCAGAGCCAGCGTGGCGTTCAGCAGTCCAGCAGCAGTGGTCGCAGCTGCGCGTGCAGGATCATTGGCGCATTCCCGTCAATGAAACGCAGCGCATGATCAGCCTCTCCGAAGATTTTATGAACAAGGAGCTCACCACACCCCAGGGCGCGGCTGAACAGACCAACCTCGTCGCGCTCGTCAACGATTGCGCGCAGGCCGTGAACCACGAACACGGTTCGCAGCAGGTGAACATCTCCGGCGGTTCCGAGCCGATCCTCATTCCGGCCGATGCGCAAGTCGTCCACGGCATCATGCAGCGGCTTCTGGAACCGATGAGCCGGTGGGCGGCTCCCGGCAGCACCTTGCAGATCAACATCAGAAAAGACCGCAGCGATGACGACGACAGCGTCGCCATTCATTTCGAAACGCGCAACTGCGAAGCGGCCAAGGCCGTGCAGGATTGCGTCCTGTTTGCACCGGCTCTGCAGGTCGTTCCGAAGCGGGCTGCGGAATTCCTCAAGGCTTCCTTGGCCATCGGTCATATGGGCGGAACGATCAGCTCGCCGCCGATGGAGAACGGCTACAAGCAAATTCATGTGACGCTGCCTGCACGAAGCGGCGGCCAAAACCTCGCCTCGGCTCCGAGGCAGTGGCTTCAAGATCTCAGCGATGAGTATGAGAAGTGGGTGCTCGGGACGCTTGACGTCGCCTTCTGATCTGCACTGAAGACCGTCGCGGCGAACGCAACATGTCCGGCTGTCAACGGCCTACTCTAGAGTACGGGCGTTCTCAGGGGCCCATGCAGCTGTTTTCGAAGCTCGTCGCCTCCGGTGGCTTATCTTCATGAGATGCAGGCCGGCCGCGAGGCAGAACGCCGTCCGAGCGGGCTCTAAGATAGACGTAGATATCGTCGAGATAGCACATCACATTCTTATTGGTGCCAAACGCCGGCATCACCAATTGTTGGGCCGTGTTGACGTCTTGCTTGCCGCCCGAAACGATCGCCTCGAACTGGGCATAGTCAAGTGATTTGAGTGCTTGCGTAAGATCCGGCCCGAAGCTTGAACCTGATCCATCGGGACCGTGGCAGACATCGCACGTGCCATTGAAGCGGCGGAAGCCGGAGAAGGTATACCAATCGACTTTGCCGTCCGGGCCGATCTTATATGTGGGATCACCCTTGGCATCGAGATATTTGCCGTCGACCTTCTTGACCGCTTTTGATGCGGTAGGAACGTCGGGTGCGGCAGCTGAAACAGGAGAGGCGATCAGGAGAAGCGGAAGGCCGAATGAAAACGTCAACGACAAGAGAGCTGGTTTGAATGGGCTATAACAGCCGGAGATAAAATTTTTCACTCTGTCAAACCTCCTGGCCGACGGATCACTGCGGCGCCGATCTGGTGATACTATTCGACTTTCAAAAGCATCTGCGTATTGTCGACTTCTTACATCGTAATCGGTTCCGATGTTGCCAACTTAAATAGCTGTAAGGATATTCGGCGGTATTCGCCGCGGCGACAATAGTTTGTGAATGACTCTCGAACAATCAGATTAGGGGAATGGGAAATCACTATGCAGCAGACGGTCGTAAGGGTCATATGCGCGATCGGTCAGTCGGGGCAGATCGGTCTTAACGGCGTGCTGCCTTGGGAGGGAAACCGCGGGTCGGAGTACGTTGCGGATGTCGCGCGCTTCTTTGACATTACGAGGGGACACGTTCTCCTTGCCGGGCCCCGAACGATTGCCAGCGTGCCGGAATTCGCGCGTTCCGACCGCACGCTCGGCGTCTTGCGCTCAAGTATGGATCCGGAACAGACGTTGCGTGAGTATGCAGGCCGGGTGGTCTTCATCGGAGGCGGGCCGCCCGTGTGGGACGTCTACGCGCGCTTTGTCAGCCATTGGGACGTCACGCGCCTTCCCTACGACGGCCCTGCGGATCGGTGGTTCAATCCCAAGTGGCTGACTGCCGGCTCTATACAGGACGGCGCGCGCGTGAATGTTCGCTGAGATCCGAGTTCGGCCGTTCTCAGTCGAACGCGGACGACAGAGACCTCTGGATCGAATTCAAACCTTTGCTGATCGATCTCGAGACGTCATCATAGTCGGAGGTCTTATGTCTCCGCGACTTCGCCGGGCGCCGTGCAACTTTTGAGGCCGGCGAAACCTGAGACTCGGCCGCAGGCGCTAGCTGCGATTTTGTTTCGCCGCTAGCAACAGGGATAACCTGAGCGTCCCTCGACGGCGACGTGTCGGACTGAGGAACCGGTTCTGCGCTGCCGACGGTCAGCGGAACGGCGGCGTCGGACGGCTGGGCCACAGGCTTTGGCGGTACTAGCATTTCGGCGGGCGCCCAGGCCCGCTCGATCATCGGGCGAACGTTCGAAGGCGTTTCGGACGGCGATGCTTCCGCGCTGAGCCGCGAGCCTTCACCACTCGCTGCGGGCGCCGAAGGACTCGTTACATCCGTATCGACGACTTGTTCCGGCGCACATTTCGCCGCGGCGTTAGAGTGGGCTAAAGCCAGCAACGTCTGATCGGGATTATCGACGGGCAATTGCGCATTTACGGCGACGAGAAAAGCACTCATGGCCTGCTTCGACGACGCCGTCCAAACTCCATTTATCGGACCGTGATAGCA
>Ga0207678_10000099_pt1 | contig 70673 bp, 70 predicted proteins | sample KBSC63metaG_FD_184319 | JGI IMG/M metagenome (GOLD analysis project Ga0207678, IMG submission 184319) | Corn rhizosphere microbial communities from Kellogg Biological Station, Michigan, USA - KBS C6-3 metaG (SPAdes) (version 2) | ecosystem: Host-associated > Plants > Roots > Rhizosphere > Soil ... | reverse complement strand
GGGCTGCTGGAGCCGCACGACCACGACGGCGTGCGGGCCTCGGCGTCCGAGGTGTTCGCGCTCGCCGAGCTCACCGAGGCCGGTCCGCTGTCCCAGCAGCAGCTCGGCGAGCGGTTGGGGCTGGAGAAGTCGACGACCAGCCGGCTGGCCGCCGGGCTGGAGCGGCGCGGCTGGCTGGAGCGGGTCCGCGACCCGACCAACCGGCGCTACTACCGGTTGGCGCTCACCCCGGCCGGCGCCGCCGCGGCGGAGCGGATCGGCGGCCACGTCAGCGCCCAGCATCAGTACCTGTTCGCCGAGCTGACCGACGAGGAGCGGAACGGCTTGCTGACCGGGATGTCAGGGCTGGCCAGGGTGATGGAGCAGCACCACGACCAGCACCATGTCCGTCACTGACCGCAGCCGCACGTCGTCAGTGCGGCGGCCACTTCGTCCATCGCCGCCTCGGCCGGCAGCGTGCCACCGGCCGGGACCCGGTCGGCCACCACCGCGAACACCAGCAGCCGCCCGTCGGCACCGCGGACCAGCCCGGCCAGCGAACTGACCCCGTCGAGGGTGCCGGTCTTGGCCCGCACCTCACCGGCCGCGACCGCCGCCGGCCCGGTGCGGTAACGATCGTCGAGCGTGCCGAGGTAGCCGGACACCGGCAGGCCGGGCACCAGCGCGTGCAGCCCGGGCTGGTCAGGGTCGGCGGCGGCCCGCAGCAACGCGGCCAGCAACGCCGGGGTGACCCGGTCCTGGGCGGACAGCCCGCTGCCGTCGAGCAGCCGGTCCCCGGCGGGCATCCCCAGCCGGGCCAGCACCTCCCGGGTCGAGTCGACGGCGCCGGCGAAGCTCGCCGGCCGGCCCTCGGCGATCGCGACCTGCCGGGCGAGCGCCTCGGCCAGCACGTTGTCCGACGCGAGCAGCATCTGCTCGACCAGCCGCGGGATCGGCTGCGAGCCGACAGCGGCCAGCGCGGTCGCGCCGACCGGCGCCCGGCCGCGGACCACCGCGGCCTTCGGCACCCCGAGCGCGACCGCGAGCGCCCGGCCGGCGGCGAGATCCGGCGTCGTGGACCGGGCCCGCAGGCCGTCCTGCCGGCCGGCGTCGACCATGGCCGCCGTGATCGGGGCGATGTAGCCGCCGCGGACGTCGGCCGGGTTCCAGGTCGGCGCCATCGTCGGACCGGAGAACAGGCTGGAGTCGACGACGACCCGGCTCACCGGGCCGAGCCCGGCCTGCTTCGCCAGCGCGGCCAGCGTGCTCACCCGCGCGGCCCCCTCGTACGCCGTCGGCTTGCCGGCCGGGGCCGCAGACAGGGTCGGGTCACCGCCGCCGACCAGCACGACGTCGCCCGGCCGGGAACCGGCGACGAGCCTGGTGGTCAGCCGCTGGTCCGGCTCGGTGACCGACAGCAACGCGACCGAGGTGGCCAGCTTGGCCGTCGAGGCGGGCGTGACCGGGTCGGCGGCGCCGCGGTCGAGCAGAACCTGCCCGGTCTCGGCGTCGACGACGGTGGCGGAGACCCTGCTGCCGAGCCGGTGGTCGGCGAGCGGGCCGGCGAGCTTGCGGGCGACGCCGGTGGCGGTCTGCGGCGGGCCGGTCGGCGGCGCGGCCAGCACCGGGGTCGGGGTGGCCAGCGGGCTCGGCGACGGGCTGGCAGTGGCCGTCGGCGCGGCACCCTGGTCCGCGGCCCCGCCGCTGCCGGCCACGACGACCCCGCCGATGACCGCGGCCGCCCCGATCGCGAGCGCGCTGCCACCGGCGATCGCGAGCCGCGCCCCCGTCCACCGCACAACGCGAAGCCTAGGCGTCTCGTCGCACCCCGTACGGACGGATCACCGCACCCTAGACTCCGGGACGACCAGTCTCCTGGGAGGAGCGGCCGATGGAGTTCGACGTCACGATCGAGATCCCCAAGGGCGAGCGGAACAAGTACGAGTACGACCACCGCACCGGGCGGATCCGGCTGGACCGGACCCTGTTCACGGCCACCCAGTACCCGGCGGACTACGGGTTCATCGAGGGCACCCTCGGCGACGACGGGGATCCGCTGGACGCGATGGTGCTGCTGCAGGTGCCGACGTTCCCCGGCTGCCTGATCCGATGCCGGGCGATCGGGATGTACCGGATGCGGGACGAGATGGGCGGCGACGACAAGGTGCTCTGCGTGCCGGCCGCCGACCCGCGGATGGAGCACCTGCGGGACATCTTCCATCTGCCGGAGTTCGAGCGGCTGGAGATCCAGCACTTCTTCAACGTCTACAAGGAGCTGGAGCCCGGCAAGTCGGTCGAGGGGGCGACCTGGGTCGGCCGGCACGACGCCGAGGAGGAGATCCTCGCCTCTCGGCGCCGCCTCGCCGAGTCCGACGGCCAGCTCGCCTCCGGCTCCCCCGACCACTGACCCCGCCCCGAGGAACGCCGGGCCCCTGGACAGTACCGACGGGCCGGTCTCGACCCCCGCGGTGACACCGCCCGGCCGCGTCGGGGGTCAGCGGCCGGGCGGGAGTCTGCGGGATCAGAAGTCGATGTCGGGCCCCGGGTTGGGCATCGGGCCGGGGTCGGGCGTCGGCGGCAACGGATCCGGCGTCGGCGGGTTCGGGTCCGGCACGGGTGACGGCGGCATCGGGTCGGGCGCCGGTCCCGGCGGCGTCGGGTCCGGTGCCGGTGTCGGCGGTTCCGGGTCGATCGGCGGCATGACCATGATCCGTTGATACCCCGAAATCGACTCGCCCACCGGCCTACCGTCGATGCATGCTCCCGCCCGAGGTCGTCGCGTACTACGAGTGCGGCGACGAGCAGGACCGGCTGACCGCCCGGGCCGGCCGGCTGGAGTGGGCCCGGACCTGGGACCTGCTGCAGCGGCACCTGCCCGACCCTCCGGCCACGATCGTCGACGTCGGCGGCGGCCCGGGTGCGTACGCGATCCCGCTCGCGCTGGCCGGCCACGACGTCCACCTGGTCGACGCGATGCCGCTGCACGTCGCGCAGGCTCGGATGGCCGCCCAGGCGGCCGAGACCAGGCTGGCCTCGGCCGAGATCGGCGACGCCCGCGACCTCGCCATCCCGGACGCGAGCGCGGACGCCGTGCTGCTGCTCGGGCCGCTCTACCACCTGCTCGAGGCGGACGAGCGGACCGCCGCGCTCGCCGAGGCCCGCCGGGTGCTGCGCCCGGGTGGCGTGCTGGCCGCGGTCGCGGTCAGCCGGTTCGCGAGCTTCATCGAGGGCCTCCGGCAGGGCTGGGCCTGCGACCATCCGGGGGTCGTCGAGTCGGGCCTGCACACCGGCACCCACCGCAACCCCGACGCGCTGCCGCACCGCTTCACCACCGCGCACTTCGCCCGGCCGGAGGAGCTCGCCGCCGAGGTCGCCGCGGCCGGCTTCGACCCGGTCCGGCTGTACGCGGTCGAAGGCCCGGGCACCCTGGTCGAGGACCCGGACGAGTGGCTGGACGACCCGTCCCGGCGCGACTGGTTGCTGCGCCAGCTGGCCCGGATCGAGACCGAGCCGTCCCTGCTCGGCGCCAGCCCCCACGTGCTGGCCGTCGCCCGCCGCTGACCCGGGCGCGCGGCGCGGGCTGCACCGCGCAGCGGATCCGGCACGCGTGGCAACGACCCGAACGTGGTAGTCAGCACGGCGTGAGCGACGTCCGGACCGGCATCTCCGGCTGGCGGTATCCGCCCTGGCGCGGCGTGTTCTACCCGCCCGGCCTGCCGCAGCGGAAGGAGCTGGAGTATGCCTCGCGCCGGCTGCGGACGATCGAGATCAACGGCTCGTTCTACTCGCTCCAGCGCCCGGAGTCGTACGCGCGGTGGGCGGCGGAGACGCCGGCGGACTTCGTCTTCGCGGTGAAGGGGCCGCGGTTCGTCACGCACATGAAGAAGCTGGCCGGCGTCGAGGCGCCGCTGGCGAACTTCTTCGCTTCCGGCGTGCTGGCGCTCGGGCCGAAGCTGGGCCCGGTGCTGTGGCAGCTGCCGCCCAGCCTCGGCTACAACCCGGAGCGGCTGGCCGGGTTCTTCGCCCAGCTGCCGCGCAGCACCGGTGCCGCCGCCGAGCTGGCCGCCCGGCACGACGAGCGGATGGACGGGCGCACGCTGCTCACCACCACGGCCGACCGGCCCCTTCGGCACGCGCTGGAGGTGCGGCACGGCTCGTTCGAGACGGCCGGCTTCGTCGAGCTGCTGCGGGCGCACGACGTCGCGCTCGTGGTCGCCGACACCGCCGGGAGGTGGCCGGCGCTGCTCGACGCCACCTCCGACCACGTGTACATCCGGCTGCACGGCGAGGAGGAGCTGTACGTCAGCGGGTACGACCCGCCGGCGCTGGACCGGTGGGCCGCCCGGATCCGGACCTGGGCCGCGGGCGGCACCCCGACCGACGGCACCGTGCTGGCGCCGCCGGCGCCCCGCCAGCCCAGGGACGTGCTGGTCTACTTCGACAACGACGTGAAGGTCCGGGCGCCGTTCGACGCGATCGGCCTCGCCGACCGGCTCGGGGTCTCGCCGCCACCCGATCCCGACCGGCCGGCCGGCCGGCACCGGGACGTGGACGAGCAGGCCCGCACCGACTGGCCGGAGATCGCCCGCTCCGCCCGTGGCCCGCGCGCGGCCGCCCGCGCCCGCCGCCGCGCGGGCACCGACCCCGGGACCGGCTGACCGTCAGGTGCCGGCGCGGCGCCGGTCGACCGTCAGGTGCGGGCGCGGCGCCGGTAGCCGCCGCGCTCGTGCCAGGACTCGATCACCATGTGCGGCAGCTCGATCGTCACCAGCACGACGTCCTCGACGTCGATCCGGAACAGGTCGGAGGCGTCGGCGCCGCCGGGCGGCTCCGGTCCCCCGTACGCCGCCCAGAACGCGGACAGCTCCGCCGGGTCGGTGACCAGCACCGCTCGGCCGGAGAACTTGGCGTCGCCGACCCAGGACTCCGGATCGTTCTCGTCCGCGTCCTCGGACTGGGAGTGGAACGCCACCCTCGGGTCGCGCCGCAGGTCGGCACCCTTCACCGCGCCCGGCATCGAGCCGGTGTAGACGTCCCCGCCGACGAACTGGATCTCCGCCCCGCTGATCCGGGGCGCCCCGGTCCGCCGGATGGTCGCCATCGTCTTGTGCTTGTGCCGGTCGAGCACGGCCCTGACCCGGGCCGCGAACTCCGGTGCGTCCTTCTCGAAATCCGCCCAGCGCGCCATGCCCGCATGATCCCGCCCGGCACCGACAAAAGCGCTGCCGGTCACACCACCCTGAGACGAGGAATCCGGGTCCGGCTCGGGGCGGTCCCCGATGTGCCGAGGGTCGGTGCGGGCGCACAGTGGATCCCGTCAACCACAGAAGGAAGGAACACCGTGAACGAGATCCACGCCCGTTTCGCCGACCAGGGCCTGGTGCGACCGCGAGACGGTCGTGTGCTGGGCGGCGTCATCGCCGGCCTCGGCCGCCGCTTCGGCATCGACCCCTGGCCCGCCCGGCTGCTGTTCGTGCTGATCCTGCTCGTCATCCCGGGCAGCCAGATCCTGATCTACCCGCTGCTCTGGATCCTGATGCCGTCGGAGCAGACGGTCACGCAGACCCCGCAGACGCCGCCGGCACCGCCGGTGCCGCCGGCCCCGACCACAGCGTGAGCCACCACCCCCACGGACGGCCCGGACCCGCACGGTCCGGGCCGTCCGGTCCATCTGGTGACCGAGCCGGCCCACGCACTCCGCCCACAGCACGCACGCAGCCTGACCCCGGGCGGGGCCGGCTTGCTGTGAGTTGCGGGGAGTGGGTTCCGTACAAGTAAAGCTTGTGCCATAGTTCCAAAGACCAGCCCAAGTCAGGGGCGGGACGGCGCGGACCCCACGGTTCGCGTACAACCGGGGACGCCTCCGACTGCGCGCGGGGTGGCAAAGGGGGCGGCCCGGATCCCCACGATCCGGGCCGCCCTGCGGCCCACGGCGCCAACCGCGCCAGTGGACGTCCAGATCATCGCAGGCGTCGACGCGCGGCGAGCACGATGACACCGAGCGCGGCGATCCCGGCCAGCACGCCGCCGAACATCCACACAGCGACGGATCCATCTTCCGCTGGGTCCGCGACCGGCGCAGCCCCCGAAGTACGGGGGGTCGGCGCGGACGCCGGGGTGGTGCTCGGCACGGCGGTGGCCGGCGCGGCCCGCGGCACCGCGGTCGCCCCCGGCGCCGCCGCCTGCAACCGCACGATCGGCGCCGGCTGCTCGGGTTCGGGCACCGACGCCGTCGGCAGCTCGATCCACGCGTCCTGCTTCCCGTCCGTGTACGACTGGATCGTCTTGAGCACCAGCTGCCGGTCGTCGGGCAGCTGCCGCACCCGGATGCCCAGCCGCAACGACCGCCCGACCGGCAGCGCCGGCCCGCTCACCGTCACCACGCCGGCCGTCCCGGTCAGCCGCCAGCCCGCCGGCCCCGAGGCCAACCGCAGGTCGGCCGGCACCAGCCCGGCCGGCAGCTGGATCCGCAGCCCGCTGATCCCGGCCGTGCCGGACTCCGCCTCCGCGGTCAGCGACAGCAGCGCGTCGGTGGCCAGCGCGCGGGCGGGCGTGGCCTCGACCTCGACGTGCGCGAGGGCAGGGCCGGCGGCGAGGACGACGGCGAGCCCGGCGGCCGTGCACACCACGGCGAGCCGGCGGGCGGTTGCGGTCACAACCCCAAGGTCGTCCATGGGGACGACCTGGTTCCCTTAGAGATGCATGAGCTCGTGGACCTCGCGCAGCGTCCTGCGCGCGGTCTCCCGGGCGATCTCGTTGCCCCGGTCGAGCACGCTCTTGACGATCTCCGGGTCGGCCGCGAGCTCGGCCCGGCGCGCCCGGATCGGCCGGAAGTGCTCGTTGACGGCCTCGGTCACGTACGCCTTGAGCCGCGCCGAGCCGCCGGACCCGATCTCGTCGGCGACCGCCTCCGGCGTCGTCCCGGCGGCCAGCGCACCGAGCAGCAGGAGGTTGGCGACCGTCGGCCGGTTCACCGGGTCGTACGCGATGTGCGGGTCGGAGTCGGTGACGGCCTTCTTCAGCACCGCCGCCGTCGTCGCCTCGTCGTCCCGGATGAAGATCGCATTGCGGGCGCTCTTGCCCATCTTCTTGCCGTCGGTGCCGAGCAGCATCGGCGCCTCGCCGAACAGCAGCACCGGCTCCTGGAAGTAGCGCCGGCGCGGGCTGTAGGTCTTGTTGAACGTGCGGGCGATCTTGCGGGTGATCTCCACGTGCGGCAGCTGGTCCCGCCCACCGGGCACCAGGTTGCCGTGGCAGAACAGGATGTCCGCCGCCTGGTGCACCGGGTAGTTGAACATCAGCCCGGTCACGTGGCCGCTGCCGAGCGTCTCGATCTCGCTCTTCACCGTCGGGTTGCGCTCGATCTCGCTGACCGAGACCAGCGAGAGGAACGGCAGCATCAGCTGGTTGAGCTCGGGCACCTGGCTGTGCCGGAAGGCCAGCCCGCGGTCGCTCTGCACGTCGATCCCGACGGCGATGTAGTCGAGCACGATGTCGGTTATCGAGTCCTGCAGGTCGACCGAGCCGGCGCGGTCGGTGAGCGCCTGGTAGTCGGCCAGCAGCAGCCAGGTCTGCACCCCCCGGGACTGGACCTCGACCCGGCGCTGCAGGCTGCCGAAGTAGTGCCCGAGGTGCAGCGCGCCGGTCGGCCGGTCGCCGGTGAGGACCCGGAACTTCTCCGGGTGTTCGGTCAGCTGCGCCCACGCGTCGTCCGACAGCCGCTCGGCCGCGCGGATGCTGTTCTCCGCGGCGGTCTCGTGGAAAAGGCGCTCGGTGACGGCCGGCTCGCTCACGTACCAACCGTACCGGCGAGGGCGGTCAGGTCGTGCGGCTGGCCCGGGAGGCGTACTCGGTGACCTCGTCCGCGCGGATCAGGCCGTCCTGGATCGCCCGGGCCAGCAGCTGGGTGCGCGTCGCGGCCGGCCGCCCGGCGTTGGCGTACTTGATCCGGGCCCGCTGGATGTACTGCCGGACCGTGGTCTCGGCGATCCCCATCCGGGTCGCCACCGCCGCCTTGGACATCGACTGGAACCACAGCAGCAGCGCGGTGCGCTCCCGGTCGGACAGCGCCGGCCGGTCGGGGCGCTCGTCGGCGGCCATCGTCCCGGCGGCGAGCGGGGCCACGTAGGGCCGGTCGGTGGCGGCGGCCAGGATCGTCGCCACGCAGTGGTCGCGGGCTTCCTGCTTGGCCAGGAACGCGTACGCCCCGCGCTCCATCACGGCCAGCACGGTCGCGTCGTCGGAATGCTCGGAGTAGACGACCACCCGGCGGCCGGCCTCGGCGAACCGGCTGACCTCAGGCACCACCATCGTGCCGTGCAGGTTGAGGTCGAGCAGCACGACGTCGGCGGTCAGTCCGGGGGCGGTCCACGCCACCTCGACGTCGTCCCCGGCGGCGACGAGCTCGACCCGGCGCTGCGGGTCCTGCTCCAGCCAGGCCCGTACGCCGTCGTGGACCACCGGATGGTCGTCCACCAGGACGACGGTCACCTCCGCCATCGTGCCTCCACCCAACGCCGGTCGTCCTCCTCCAGCATGCTCACCATCACCGTCGAGCTTGCCGTGCCCGCCGGATCGGCCGGCGCCGGCCCCGGCCCGTCGACCAGGACGCTGACCGCCACCTCGTCGCTCCGGCCGAGCACGGTCACCCTTGCCCGCCGCTCGGCGCCGGCCAGCGCGAGCAGCGGCGCCTCGGTCAGCGCCCGGCGGACGTCCCGGTCCAGCGCCGGCAGCCGGCCGGTCAGCTGCAGGTCCACGGCCACGCCGCGCTGGTCGGCGATGTAACTGCAGGCGCGCAGCTCGTGCAGCAGCGGGTCGGCGACGTCGTCGGTCTCGGCGAACAGCCGGCGCAGCCGGCCGGCCTCGACCGCGCAGCGGTGCCGCACCTCGCGGTCGGCCGGGTCGAGGGTGCCGTCGGCGAGCCCGGCCAGCAGCGGGGCGACCGCGTCGCGGACGGTGCGGTAGCGCTGCCGGCGGTCGGCGTGCAGCCGCTCGGCGACCTGCCGCCGGCGCCGGACCGCGCTCTCGGCTTCGGCGACCGCCGCGGCCCGCTGGGCGGTCGCCGCCAGCGCCCGCGCCGCCAGCAGCAGGGTCAGCTGAAGCGCCGCCGTCCCGTAGATCGTGGTCGCGGCCCGGGCCAGGCCGATCCGGTCGAGCGCGCCGGCGTCGGCCAGCACCCCCACCGCGACCGCCGCGTTGATCGCGAGGAAGGTGCCGAGCTCCCGCGGCGGCCGGCGCAAGAGCACCAGCACGCCGAACCAGCCGGTCGATCCCCAGGCCCAGTCGGCGCTGGACAGCAGCAGGTCGGCCGGGACGGCGGCGATGCCGACCGCGCCGGCCGCCAGGGCGCCGCCGGCCAGCAGCCAGGTGACGGTGCGCCCGGTCCGCCCCTGCCAGAGCCGGATCCCGGCCACCGCGCCGATCGCGGCCAGCGCGAGCCAGGACAGCACCTCGGCGACCGGCCAGCGGTAGTCGCCCCGGTTGGCCAGCAGCACCAGCAGGTCGTTGCCGACGTGCCAGACGCCGACGAGCAGGATCACCACGAGATCGAGGCCGCGCCGGTAGCGGGTCGCGATCATCTCGCCCAGCCCGGCGCCGGCGGCCGGGTCGTCGCCGCCGTCCGGTCGGCCGGGCCAGCGCAGCAGCACCCGGGTGCCGCCGCCGGGCCGGGACGAGACGGTCGCGTCGCCCTGCACGGCCCGCATCCGGCCGACCACCGACTCCCGCACCCCGCGCCGCGAGTCGGGCACCGCCGCCGGATCGAACCCCGGCCCGTCGTCGGCGACCAGGACCGTCACCGCGCCGTCCGGCTCGACCGCCGCGTGCAGCTGCACCCGGGCCGGCGCCGCGTGCCGGGCCGCGTTGGTCAGCGCCTCGGTGGTGGCGCCGGCGAGCGCGGCCCCGACCGCCGCCGGCACCGGAACCGCCGGGATCGGCGCGTCGACCGTGACCGGCCGGCCGTCGACGACCGGCCGCAGCCAGCCGGGCAGGTCGGGGCCGGCCGGCTGGTCGGGCGCGTTGAGCCGCTCGATCACCGCGAGGTCGCGGTGGGCCTGGGCCGGCAGGCTCGCCGAGCCGGTGTCGATCCCGCCGGCGGCGACCACGGTGAGGGTGGCCGAGACGCTGTCGTGCAGCAGCCGGTAGTGCTCGCGCTCCTCGGCCCGGCGGGCGGCCAACACCGCCGCCTGCCGCTCGGTCGCCTCCTGCTGCAGCACCGCGCCGTCGGCCGCGGCCGCCGCCCGGCGCAGCACGGTCATCAGCGCGGTGACCAGTGCCCCCTGGACGAACAGCAGCAGCGCACCGCCGGGTGGTTCGGCCGCGGTCGCCAGCGCCAGGCCGGCGGCGTACGCGGCCGGGACGGCGACGCTGACCGCCAGCCCGACCAGGGTCCGGGCGACCAGCGGGCTGATGATCACCGTGGTGCTCGCGTAGAGGAACACCCAGCCGGTCGTGTCGGTCAGCACCGCGGCCGGGACGAGCTTTCCCACCGCGAGGCCGAGCACGGCCGCCACCGCCGCGTCGCCGAGCACCGGCCAGCCACCGCCGCGGCGCCGCAGCAGCAGGACCGCGTACGCCGCCGACCACACGGTGGTGACGGTGACCGCGGCGGCCACCGCGACGACGGTGGCCGGCGGCGCCAGGCCGGCGAACGCGGCGATGCCGGCCGCCACCGCGCTGCCGATCCGGAGCCCGACGGCGCAGCGCACCATCAGCCGGGCGAAGGCCGTGCGGGCGACGCGACTGCCAGTGGCCGGCATGACGGGGGGACTCCCGGGGTGAAGGCTGCGGCAAGAAACTACTGCCTCCCGCGACAGGAATGGCGCGGGATGGCCGGACCGGTTCCCGTGACGACCAATCGGCCATCATGACCAGGTCGCCTCTGCCGCCTATCGTCCAGGCTGGCGGCCCGCACCGCCGGCCCCGTCCGCGGGGGGATGCGCCTGGCGGCGGGGGGCCGGGGCGGGGTTCCGCGGGGTCGGGCGTGCGGGCCGCCTGGAGGCACGGTCAGGTGCCGGGGCACCTCTGCGCTTGCGGCGCTCCCGGGTCGGGGAAGCTGTGAGGTGCAGACCCGACCCACGAAGGGAACCTCGCAACCGTGACCGCTGTGCCCACCGTCCGGCTCAACAACGGCGTCGAGATCCCCCAACTGGGGTTCGGCGTGTTCAAGGTGCCGCCGGAGCAGACCGAGGACGTCACCCGGACCGCGCTGGAGGTCGGCTACCGGCACGTCGACACCGCGCAGATGTACGGCAACGAGGCCGGTGTCGGCCGGGCGGTGCGGTCCGCCGGCCTCGACCGGGACGAGGTGTTCGTCACCAGCAAGCTGGACAACCCCAACCATGCCCGGGACGACGCGCTGCGCTCCTTCGACGGGACGCTGGCCGAGCTCGGCTTCGACCACGTCGACCTGTTCCTCATCCACTGGCCGCTGCCCGGGGTCGGCGACTTCGTCGACACCTGGCACGTGATGGAGGAGATCTACCGCTCGGGCCGGGCCCGCGCGATCGGCGTGTCGAACTTCAAGCCGCACCACCTGCGCCGGCTGCTGGCCGCGGCGGAGGTCGTCCCGGCGGTGAACCAGATCGAGGTGCACCCCTACCTGGTGCAGGACGACGTGCGGGCGTTCGGCACCGAGCACGGGATCGTCACCGAGGCTTGGGCCCCGATCGCCCGCGGCCGCCTGCTCGACGACCCGGTGATCACCACGATCGCCAAGCGGCTGGACCGCACGCCCGCGCAGGTCACCCTGCGCTGGGCGATCCAGCGCGGTGACGTCGTCTTCCCGAAGTCGGTCACCCGCAGCCGGATCGAGGAGAACTTCCGGCTGTTCGACTTCCAGCTCGACGACGACGCGATGGCCGAGATCACCGCGCTGGACCGGCAGGAGCGCACCGGGCCCGACCCGGACACGATGAACCGGGTCTGATTTCAGCCGGTCCGGACCGGCTCCTGCAGCTCGACCTCCCAGGGACCGGGACCCTCGCCGTAGGAGAGGTAGAGCTCGCGGTTGTAGCCGGCGGACCGGTAGCCGTTCGCCTCGATCCACCGGGCGAGCGTCTGGATCGTCGGCATCACGTCGTCCATCGGGCCGCGGTGCACGATCGTGGCAGCCAGCTCGACCGCCGGCAGGTCGGTGACGGTGTACCCGTCGTACGTGCCGGGCTCGGCTTCCACCGGCATCCCGGCGTGCACCAGCACGCCACCGCCGGGCGCGTCGTCGTACCAGGCCAGGGCCGGGCCGACCATCGGCACCCCGGCCTTGTCCAGGTCGGCGCAGAGCCGGTCGTACAGCGGCTGGATGACCGGGCTGATCGAGGCCGGCTCGAAGCCACCGGCAACCCCGTCGGCGTGCGCGACCCGGACCGCGGGCAGGGCCTTGACCTTGATGTCCTCGCTGGGCATTGCACCCTCCGTCTCGATGATCCGGAGCCTCGCCTCGACCTGGCGCAGCCGGGCCTCGTCCGCGTCGATGCGCGAGCGCAGCTCGGTCCGCCGCAGCCGCAGCATCCCGCGCAGCTCCTCCGGGCCGACCTCGTCGTCGACGATCGTGCGTACCTCGGTCAAGGTGAAGCCGAGGTCCTTGAGCGCGACGATCCGGTTCAGCCGGGCGAGCTGGGCCGCCCGGTACGAGCGGTAGCCGGTGGCCGGGTCCACGTACGCGGGCCGGAGCAAGCCGATCGCGTCGTAGTGCCGCAGCATCCGGACCGACACGCGGCCGTAGCTGGCGAAGTCTCCGATTCCGAACATGACTCCCCCGGTCTAGGCCCTGACACGATGTCAGGGTCAAGCCGCGCGCGCCTTCTTCCGCCGCTGCCACAGCCAGCGGACGCCCTCGATGATCCCGGCGCCCGCGGCGGCCAGGCCGAACGCCAGCAGGAGCCCCTTCCAGGTCTCGTGCTCGAACGTGGCCCCGCCGATCATGCCGAGCCCGACGTTGTACGCGCTCCAGACCGAGACGCCGACGACGTCGGCCAGCGCGTAGGTCCGCCAGCGGTACTCGGTGGTGCCGGCGGTCAGTGCGACCGCGGTCCGCCCGCCGGGCACGAACCGGGCCACCGCGATCAGCGTCTTGCCCCGCCGCTCCAGCGCGTTCTGCGCCCAGTCGAGCGTCCGCTTGCCGCGCTCGCCGCGCAGGAACCGCTGGGCCGCCCTGGTGCCGAGCTTGCGGCCGATCCAGTAGCAGGCCGAGTCGCCGGCGAACGCGCCGACGGCGGCGGCCAGGAACACGAACACCGGGTTGAGGTCGCCGCTGGTGGCCAGCACCCCGCCGGTGACCACGATCGTCTCCCCGGGCAGCAGCGGGAGCACGGCGTCGCCTGCGACCACCGCGAAGATCAGCGCATACGCCCAGCTCGACGCCGACAGCGCGTCGGTGAGCTGGTCGAACACAGTCACCGGCTCACCCTAGAGACCGGAGCCGGGACACGGCGAAGGGCGCCCTCCCCGCGCGGGGAGGGCGCCCTTCTCGTCCCTGCTAGCTGATCGTGTACGCGTACGGCAGCGCGGCAACCTCGTCCGTGCTCCCGGTGATCGGGTCGATCGCGTCCAGGAACAGCGTGCCCCGCACCACGGTGCCCTTCGCCCCGGTCGGGGTGATGGTCAGCTGGATCGACCCGCTGGCGCCCACGTCCACCGTCACCGGCGTCGCCGCCGGCGCGTCGGCCGACACGTACGCCAGCAGCGGGTCACCGGTGGCCGAGCCGACGGCCGCGTCGAACGGGCGGGTGTGCGCGCTCGCGGTGAAGTGCATGTGCACCGTCCCGGCACCCGCGTCGCCGAACGGCCCGTTGCCGATCGTCGGGAGCGCCAGCCAGGTCTGCGGCGCCACGATCGGGTCGGACACCGTGACCGACGGGCTGGTGCCCACCGGACCCGCCTCGCGGTCCGGGTCACCCTCGAAGGACAGGTCCTCCGTGTGGTCGGCCGGGAACGGCGAGACCTCGAAGTTGAACGGCCCGTCGCCGGTTCCCGCCATGTGGAACGAGTCCGACTCGGTCGGCACCCGCGCCGCCGGGAACGGCCCCAGCGGTGCGTTGACGATCGTGAACTCGGCGTTGTCCACCACCAGCGGGAGGTTCGCCCGCCCGACGAGCCGGCCGTCCAGGAAGTACGCCTGGTCGGCCGCGCCGCGGTTGGTGAACCGGACCGTCGTGGTCACCGGCTTGCCCGCCTTGAGGTGCACGGACGGCGAGTTCGGCACGCCGGGCGCAGACACCTTCGCCGGGTCGAGCGAGATCTTCCCGGTGAACGGCGTCTCCAGCGCGGTGCCGGACATCGGCCCGAACACGGCCAGGGCGACCCGCCACCGACCCGGCTGCGGGTTGACCGTGCTGAACTGCAGGCTGCCGACCAGGGTGCCGTCGGCCCGCTGGTTCGTCTTCTCCGACACCGGCTCGCCGTTCGGGTCGATGAGGAACCCGTACAGCGCCTGGTTGGTGTTGCCGTTCACGGTGAACCCGACCGACAGCGCCTTGGTGCCGTGCCTGATGTCGAACTCGTACCAGGCGCCGGGGTTGGGGATGCCGCCGCGGCCGTTGCCACCGGCGAACGCGCCGGTGAACGTGCCGCCGTTGCGGTCGAGCGGCACCAGCGTGCGCAGCGTGATCGGGATGACCGTGCTCGGCCCGGAGCCGGTGAGCACCAGCGCATCGCTGGTGTCGCTGGCCTTGCGCGGGGCCGGCACCCGGACGGTGACCGTGCGGGTCGCGCCGGCCGGGATCACCAGCTGCCGCGGCGATGCCGAGCCGTTGGCCACGTTCTTGAAGGTGGTCGCACCGAACTGGACGGTCCCGGTGAAGCCCACCGCGCCCGGCGAGCTGAACAGGACCGCGGTCCAGGTGCCGGCCTTCGGCTGCGGGATGTCGACGACGGCGAAGCCGCTGCCGGCGCCCTGCGGCAGGCTGAACCCGCTGTAGGTGCCGTCCGGCTCGAGCAGGGCGAGCCGGACCGTGAACTGCCCGTTGCCGGGCCACGCGATCGACACGGCGAGGTGGTCACCGCCGCTCGGCACCGAGAACTTCGTCGTGGTGAACGTCCGGGTGATGCCGAAGGCGTCGACGAACGTCGGCAGGCTGTCCCGGTCGAACGGCACCGTCTTGGCGGTGCTCGCCAGCACCTTGGTGGTGGTCCGGATCGAGGACCGCACCACCTGCGGCCGGCTGCCGACGTTGGTGACCTGCACCCGTGCGGTCGCCGAGCCGCCGGCCCTGGCGGACAGGTTGAGCTGGTTGACGCCGGCGACCAGTTCGCCGTCGGCCGGGTGGGACCCGCCGCGGATGGACCGGGCGGCCTTCACCGCGGCCAGCGAGTCGAGCAGGCCCGCGCCCTGCAGCGAGCCCGGCAGGCCGAGGTCCTCGGAGGTGCTGGTGAGCAGCCGCCGGACCAGGTCCGCGCTCGGGCTGGCGCCGTGGTGGCTGTCCCGGTACGCCTGGATGACCAGGGCCGCGGCCCCGGCGGTCAGCGGCGCCGACTGGCTGGTGCCGCCGAACTGCTGGATCGGGGACGGCTCGTCCTTGTTGTCGAAGCAGTTCTGGTAGATGTCGACGTCGGTCGAGCACAGGGCCCAGCCGAGGTCACCGGGCGCCACCAGGTCGATGGTCCGCCCGGGTTGGGTGAAGCCGCTCGAGCTCAGCGCCGAGATCGCGTTGCTGCGGTATTTCCCGTTGCTCAGCTGGAAGCCGCTGCCGGTGGTCTGCGCGTAGCTGCGGAACATCGTCGTGCCGCCGACGGAGATGACCCCCGGCGTACTGGCCGGCGAACCGATCGTGTTGAAGTCGCCGGCGTCGCCGCTGCTCGCGGTGATCACGATGCCGGCCCGGACGAGCTCCTCGTTGAAGACGGCGGTGGGGTCGTCGTTGGTGTCCGGGAACTGGTTGCTGCCGAACGACTCGTTGATCACGTCCACGTGGTCGTGGGTGACCGCGTAGTCCAGCGCCTCGAGGACCGAGGAGTTGAACGCGAACCCGCCGGCCGGGAAGATCTTGAGACCGACCAGTTCGGCGTCCGGAGCCATGCCCAGCACGCGGATCGTGCAGCCCGGGGGCAGCGGGTGTGCGGGGTTGACGTAGTCGGCCAGGTCGTAGACCTGCCGGCCCTGGGCCGCGATCGAGCTCGCGTCGCCGAAGGCCTCGGCCCCGCCGGTCGGGGCGAACGGACCCTCACCGGAGAAGTCCTGGTAGTCGACGAAGACGTGGGACCCGTCCGGGCGGATGAAGTCGGCGTTGTCCGGGTCGACGCCGTCGGCCAGGAAGGCCACCCGCACGCCCTTGCCGGTCGAGATCCGGTGCGCCTCGGTCGTGTGGGTGAGGTCGAGCGCCTCGGGTTCGAGCAGCGGCTTGCTCGGGTCGGTCGGGCAGACCAAGTTCGACACCGGTCCGGGCGCCGCCTTCGACGGCTTCTCGCGGTCCGGGCTCGGCGCCTTGATCAGCTTGTCCGGCACCACCGCGGCGACGGACGGGTCCGCGGCCAGCGCGGCGGCTTCGGCGGCCGGCACCGCGGTGGCGAACGCGTTCGCCACGTGCAGCTGCCGGAAGTCCTTGCCGCCGTGGCTCTTGGCCCGCGCGACCAGGGGTGCCTGGTCGCTGTTCGTGACCTGCGCGCGGCGGCCGGCATCGGCCGCGGTCGCGGGCAGTTCGGAGTGCTGGTTCTTCAGCAGCACGATCACGTGCTGGGTGGGGCCGGACGCGGACGGCGCCGGAGCGGCCTCCGCCACTCCCACCAGTCCGAGAACGCCTGTGGATACGGCTGTCGCGCACACCAGTGCACGGCGGAGACCAGCTCGGGACACTCATCCCCCCAGGCAGAACGGCAATGGTCGACCGGAAGAGGTCGTTGCGCACGCTAACGGCCCGAATTCCGAGCTGATACACCGAAAGTGCAAAGGATGCCTATGGAGTTTCTTTTGGTGCGCGTCAGGATCGATTCGGCCGACTCGGCCGGTCGGTGCGGGCGTATCGCGGCGCGTTCCCGCTGCTCTGTCCGGTGAGGAATCGGGAGGTGATCCGTGCGCACCCTGCCGCGCGTGCACCATCGCGCCGCGCCCGCGCCGGCCGAACAGGCCGGCAGCCTGCTGCGCCTGCTCGGTGTCTACCCCGGGCCGTCGGCGGCGCTGGGCTCGGTGGCGGCGCTGGCCGGCGTGTCCCGGCCGGTCGCCCGCGCGGCGGTGACGAGGCTGGCCGCCGACGGGCTGGTCGACACGGTCGGCGGCCGGGTCGTCGTGCCCGCCGCGCTGCGCGCCGCGACCGCGGACAACGCGCAGACCCGCCCCGCCCGCGACCGGCTGCTGCGCCACCTGCTGACCCGGGCGATCGCCGCCGCCGCGGTCGCCGCCCCGGACGGCCCGACCGTTGCGCTGCCGCCGTTCCGATCCGCTGCCGGCGCCCGCTCCTGGCTGGCGGCCGAGCTGCCGACCCTGCTCGCCGTCCCGGATCCCACCTTCGCGCTGCGGCTCGCGCGGGCGCTGGGCGATCAGCTGGCCGACGACGACGCGCTGCTGCTCTACCAGCGGGCCGCCGCGGGCGGCGACCCGGAGATGCGGCTGCGGCTGGGCCTGACGCTGTGCCGGCTCGGCCGGCACGATGAGGGCGCCGAGCAGCTGCGGGCCGCGCTGCCGGGACTCGGCCGGCCGGCCGACCGGGCCGCGGCGCTGCTGCAGCTGGCCGGCTGCCGGGACCGGCAGGGCCGCCGGGTCGAGGCACTGGCCTGGTACGCCGAGGCTTACGAGGCCTGCCTTCGGGCCGGCGATCGGGTCGGCCGCGCGGTCGCGCTGCGCCGGCTGCGCACCCGCGCCGCCGCCTGAACGCCGCTCGAGCCCCCTCGCGAGCCACCGCCCGAGCCCCGCCCGAGCCGCCGCCGAAGCCGGTAAATCCGTGGCGGCCGTGTGGGACGTTGGGTTCATGGCGGACTTGGCGGAGCGGCTGCGGGAGCTCGACCTGTCCGGGATCGCGCAGATCACCGGCCCGGACGGGGTCGAGTTCGAGGAGTGCTTCGGGCTGGCCGACCGCGCGGCCGGAATCCCGGTCACGCCGGCGACCCGGTTCGGTCTCGCCTCGGTGACCAAGATGTTCACCGCGGTGACGGTCGCGACCCTCGGCGTCGACGTCGCGGCGCCGGTGGTTGCGCTGCTGCCGCCGGACCGGCGGCCCTCGACGCTGCGGCCGGACGTGACCGTGCACCATCTGCTCAGCCACACCTCCCACATCGCCGACTACGCCGAGGAGGAGGGCCCGGACCCGGTCGAGTACGAGACATTGTGGACGGACCGGCCGTGCTACCGATTCGAGCGGCCGGCCGACTTCCTGCCGCTGTTCGCCGATCGTCCGCCGTACGGGCCGCCCGGCGGCGGGTTCCACTACTCCAATGCCGGCTTCGTCCTGCTCGGGCTGATCGTCGAGGAGGTCTCCGGGCTGTCCTTTGTGGACGCCGTGCGACGGCAGGTGTTCGAGCCCGCCGGGATGGCCGCGAGCGGCTTCTTCCGGCTGGACGAGCCGGTGCCGGACCTGGCGGTCGGCTACCTCCCGTCCGGACGGTCCAATGTGTACTCGATCCCGGTGATCGGCGGGGCCGACGGCGGCGCCCAGTGCACGGCCGCGGACCTCGACCGGTTCCTCCGCCGGTGGGACGACGGGTCGCTGCTCGGCGACCGGCGGGACGTCATGCTCACCCCGCACGCGGCCGTCGACGCCGGAATCGACTACGGCTACGGCTGCTTCCTCTACGGCGACGGGCGGTTCGGCCACGGCGGCGGCGATCCGGGCGTGACGACGCTGGTGCAGCGGATCCCGTCCGCCGACGCGACCGTGGTCGTGCTGCTCAACATGGAGGGCCCGGCCGGCGCGGCCCGAGACCTGCTCGTCGAGGCGGTCCTGCACGGCTAGTGTCCCGCGTCAGAGGTCCCGTGCGGTGCGAGGACTTCTGACGCGGGGCACTGGCTACGGCGCGTCGAGCCGGCCGACCCACCACTCGGACGCCGGGACCAGGCCTGCCGCGGTGAGCGCCGCCCGCTTCGGTCCGTCCAGGCGGGCGGTGACGACCACCACGTCGGTCGCGCCGCGGTCCCTGGCCATCACCCGCAGCGCCGCCAGCAGCTCGACGCCGACCCGCGGCCACAGCTGCCGGTCCTCGACGGCGAAGTCGACCACCAGGCACGCCGGTCCCCGCTCGAACACCGGCGGCGCCGCCAGCAGGGTCCCGAACGCGTAGCCGAACGACGGCTCGGAGACCAGCGCGACCGCATCGCCATCCTCGATCAACCCGAGCAGGTATGCCCGCTGCACCTCGGCTGCGTCGGCCGCCGGTCGCCAGAACCGCGGCTGGAAGCCCGCATACTCCTCCCGCTGCGCCTCGGCGAGCGCGAGGATGCGGTTCAGGTCGCCGGGTGCCGCGGGCCTGATGGACACGCCGGCATTATCGGGCGCGGGAGCCCCCGCCGTCGCCGAACGCGCCAGCTAGCTCGGTCCGCGATCGCATCCCGCGCTTGCGCAGCACGCTGCTCACGTGGTGCTCCACCGTGCGGGGGCTGACGAACAGTGCCGCGGCAATGTCGCGATTGGACAGTCCGCGGGCGACCAGCAGCGCGACCCTGGTCTCCTGGGAGGTGAGCTGGTCGCCGTCGCGCGGGCTGCGCCGGGGCCGCTGGCCGGTCGCGGCCAGCTCGGCGGTCGCGCGGGCGGTCCACCCGTCCAGGCCGAGCGCGTCGAAGCCCGCCGCGGCCGCCCGCAGCTGCTCACGGGCCGCCACCCGCCACCCGGCCCGGCGCAGCCGCGCGCCGTGCAGCAGCCGGGTCCGGGCAGCCCCGAAGGGGTCGGAGTGCAGCCCGTACGCGGCCTCGAACGCGGCCTCCGCGGCCGCATCGTCGGCGGCGAGCACGCCGTCGAGCCGGGCGACGTGGGCGCGGATCTCCGGCACCGGCGAGTCCCGGTTGGCCTCGGCGTGCCGGCCGGCCAGGGCGACCGCGTCGTCGCGCCGGCCGAGGCCGAGGTACGCCTCGACCAGCTCGGGCGCCACCCCGAGCGGGTAGTCGCCGCGCGGGAGCCGCCCGCCGTCCACCGCGACGCGCCACTCCAGCACCCGGACCACGGCGTCGAGGTCACCCCGGCAGAGCGCGGCGAACGCCGCCACGAGGTGCCCGTGCACGGCGCCGGCGGAGATGTCGGCCCGGTCTGCCAGACGGCGCGCCTCGGCAAGCCCGGCCGCCGCGTCGGCGTGCAAGCCGCGGGCGGCCTGTTCGAAGGCAAGCACCTCGTAGCTGTAGGCGAGGTCGGCGACGTACCCGAGCTCGATGCCGAGCTCGACCGCCTCGCCGGCCCAGGCGTACGCCAGCTGGTGCTCGCCCAGGGCCATCGCACCGCCGGCGATAAGGCTCAGTGCGAGCGGCAGCATGCCCAGGGCGCCGAGCGCGCGGGCTGCGTCCATTCGCCGGTCGAGGTAACCGCGCACGAGCTCCGGCTCCCCGGCCCAGGCCGGCGCCAGCACCGCGGTCACCAGGTGGCGCGGCTCGTCCCGCAGGCTCGGCTCGCCCTCGAGCAGGTCCACCGCCCGCAGGCCCGCGACCCGCGCGGCCACCCAGTCACCGCTGAACGCGAGCGCGGCGGCCCGCGTGTAGTGCGCGAGCATCGCGTGCTCCGGGTCGGTCGAGTCGACGTCGGCCGCCAACGCGTCGGCCGCCGCGGCCATCGCCTCGGCCGAGCCGAGCCGGTAGCCCACGATGGACAGCTCAGCCAGCGCCCGCAGCCGGACCGCGCCGGTGCCGAGCCCGGCGGCCTCGGTCAGTAGCGGCCGGGCGAGGGTCGGCGCGCCCGCGTAGTGCTCCAGCGTGCCGAGAGCAAGCAGCGCGCGGGCCCGGGTCGGGCCGTCGGCGGGACCGGCCAGCACCTGCCCGGCCAGCTTGCGGACCCGGTTCGGGTCACCGCCGAGCAGGGCGTCCTCCGCCGCGGCCGCCCGGGCGGACGCGGTCCGGACGGGGTCGGGGTGCAGCCCGGCGGCCCGCTCGGCCACCACGGAGGCGGCGGCATAGCCGCGCCGGGTCCGCTCCCGGCCGGCGAGCGCCTCCAGCCGGGCGGCCAGGCCAGCGTCGTACCCGACGGTCGCTTCGGCCAGGTGCCGGGTCTGCCGGTCCGGATCCCCGGCCAGCGCGGCGGCCAACGCGGCGTGCGCCGACCGGCGTTCGGCTGCGGGGGTGGTCGACCAGACCGCCGAGCGCAGCAGCGGGTGGGTGAAGGTAAGTCGGCCGGCGTCCAGCGCGACCACACCGGCCCGCTCGGCCGCCGCCAGCGCCGCCTGCGGGTCGTGGCCCTCGGCGCGCAGCGCCGCCACCACCGGACCGGCGTCTGGCTCGCCTGACGTCGCGGCCAGCACCAGGGCCCGGTGTGCGCACGCCGGCAGCGCGTCGCCGGGCCGCCGGAACGCGGACGCCAGGCGATCACCGAGCGGCAGTACGTCCGGCAGCGGCGCCGAGCCGCGACGCTGCTCCGGAGTCAGCCGCCGTACGGCCTCGATCAGGGCGAGCGGGTTGCCGCCGGTGGCGACCACCAGCGGGTCGACCAACCCGGCCCCGACCTGGCCGCGCAGGAGCTCCGCCGCGTCGGCGACCGGCAGGCCGGCCAACGCCAGCGACCGCATGCCGTCCACGACGGCCGCGGAGTCAGGCTCGGGCCGGGCCGCGACGAGGAGCGCGACCGGGTCGTGCCCGAGACGGCGGGCGACGAACGCCAGCACCGCGGAAGACTCCCGGTCGATCCATTGAGCGTCGTCGACCGCGACCAGCAGCGGCTGCCGTTCCGCCGCTGCCGCCAGCAGCGACAGCGCTCCGGCGGCGACGAGGAACCGGTCGCCGTGGCCGCCAGGCCCGGCCCAGCCGACCGCGGCCGCCAGCGCGTCCCGCTGCGGACCGGGCACCGCGTCCAGCCGGTCTCGCACCGGAAGCAGCAGCGCCAGCAGGGCCCCGTGCCCCAGGGAGAGCTCGGCCGGTACGCCGGTGGCGCGCAGCACCAGGAATCCGGCCGCCGACCTGGCCGCGGCGTCGAGCAGGGTCGTCTTGCCGATGCCCGGCTCGCCCACCAGGCACAGGCTCGCGCCCGCCCCGTGCCGCGCGGCCTCGAGCACCGCGGCGATCTCGGCCAGCTCGAGTGCGCGCCCGACGATCACCATCCCGACGCTACCGGGATAGGTGCTTCCACGGACGCGAACGGCGGGCCCGGCGCCGGATCGTGCCGGCATGAGGACCTTCGTCAATCGCCTGGTGGCGTACCTCGGCCCGGCCGGCCGGTGCCTGGGCCTCCCGCTCTACCTGCAGTGCCGCGGGGCCAAGCGATGACCGCGCCAGCACTGCACGGCCTGTCCCACCTCGGCTTCAGCGTGCACGACGTCCCGGCGGCGGTCCACTTCTGGGTCGAGGTGTTCGGCTTCCGGGCTGTGGTCGAGGAACCCGGGTTCGCCTTCCTGATCAGGGTCGACGTCGGGCTGGCGATCGGCGTCGGCGACCACGACGGCGCGGTGGCCGGCGGTTTCGACGAGCGCCGGGTGGGCTTGGACCACCTCGCGCTGGCCGTCCCGAACGTGCCCGGCCTGGACGCGTGGGCTCGCTGGCTGGACGAGCACGGCGTGCCGCATTCGGGGGTCGTGGCGTCGGACGCCGGCTCGCACCTCAACCTGCGGGCGCCGGACTCGTTCCCGGTCGAGTTGTTCGTACTCGACCCGGCGGCCGCGCCGAGCTTCGGCATCCCGGACCCGGCGCGGGCGGTGGCTCGCACCAACGCCGACCCGGCTGCGGTCGGCCCGGCGGAGGTCAGCGTGCCGGGGCGAGGGTCGCGGTCGCCCTCAGCGGTGTGTGGTCCGAGTGGGCCGCCGAGGTGACCAGCGCCGAAACGCCGGTGAAGTCGCCGCGGGACAGGAACACGTAGTCGATCTTGCGGGTCGGGTGCACGTACCCGGGTCCGTCGCCGCAGCGGGCCCGCGAGCAGCCACCGGTGAACGCGTCGTCGGCGGCGTCCGCCTCGACGAAGTCGGCGTCCATCGGGTCGAGCGCCGGCCGGCCCGGAGTGGTGTTGAAGTCGCCGCCGACCACCACCGCGGCCCCGGCCCGGAACGCCCCGGCATGCTCGGCCACCGCCGTGACCTGGCTGGCCGTGTTGGCCGGGTCGGTGTCCAGGTGCGTCGCGCAGGCGACCAGCGGCCGGCTCTGGAACGCCGTCCGTACGCAGGTCACCGTGCGCGGTTCGCCGCCGGCCGGAGCGGGCAGCGGCGCGCTGCCCGCGTACCCGACGTCGCTGCTGCGCACCAGCACCGCGATGCCGTAGTCGCTGCCGTCCCAGCACCGGTTCGGCATCGTCGGCTGGAAGTGGCCGTGGTACGGCAGATCGGCCAGCAGTCGGTCGTACTGGCCGCGGCACACCTCGTTCAGCGTCACCACGAACGGCTGCCGTGTACGGCCGGTGATCTCCGCCTCCAGGTCGTCGACCACTGCGAACCGGGTCCCGCAGGCATTGCCGCACATGTTGAACTGCAGGATCGACAGCGTGGCCGGCGGCGTGCCGGCGTCCGCCGGCAGCCGGAGCAGTGCGTACACGAGCACCACGAGGCCGGCCAGCCGGACAACCCGTCGGGTCGAGGACACCGCACCAGTCTGCCCCGCACCGAGTGGGAAAGATGGGTACTCCCGCGGCCGGTATGGGTAACCGCTGCCGATCTCCCGGCACCGCTGCTGTTCCTACGTTCGGTGCGCAACGTTCCGCGAACCGAGGAGCACGAGGATGCCGCTCTACCTGGACGTCCACACGATCGACGGCGGAGTCGAGTGCGCCGCCGTCGAGAAGGCGCATCTCGCCGACCTGGCGACGCAGGGCACGCACGACGTGCGCTACCTGCGCTACTGGGTCGACGAGTCGCACGGCAAGGTCTTCTGCCTGGTCGAGGCCCCCTCGCCGGAGGCCGCCGAGGCCGTGCACAAGGAGGCGCACGGCCTGGTCGCCGACGAGATCTACCAGGTGCAGGAGGGGGTGTGAGAGCCGCCAGGGTCACCCGGCTGGTCGTCGGGCTCGCCGGGGTCGCCGCGCTCGGCCTCGTCCCGGCGCTGACCGGGCCGTCCGCGGCCGCGTCGACGGCGGTCGCCGCGCATCAGCATTCCGGGCACTCCGCGTCGACGGGCCGTCCGTCGGCCCTGCAGATCGCCAAGATGCGCGCCGCCACCGCGACCTTCCACAACATCGCGAACGCCGAGGACGCCGGCTACGGCCTGCTGCACGACGTCGCCGGGCTCACCTGCATCGCCATGCCGGGCGAGGGCGGCATGGGCGTGCACTTCGTCAAGGGCCCGCTCGTCGCCGACCCCGGCCTCGACATCCGCACCCCCGAGGCGCTGGTGTACGCGCCGGACCGGGACGGCACGCTCCGGCTGGCCGCGCTCGAGTTCATCGTGGACAAGGCCGCCTGGGACGCGCACCACAGCAAGCCGCCGCGGCTGTTCGACGGCAGGTCGTTCGACCTGACCACGGCACCGAACCGGTTCGGCCTGGCGCCGTTCTACTCCCAGCACGTCTGGATCTGGAAGAACAACCCGGCCGGCGTGCTGTCGATGTGGAACCCGCAGGTGCACTGCCCCGCGTAGGACCTCCGCCGAGACGCCCCTCCGCGCACCCCGGAGGGGCGTCCTCGGCGGTCCTCGGCCGACCGGCGAGTCGCCCTCGGCGCTCTTCCGGCAACGGCGAGCGGCCCTCGGCGTGCTCAGGCGACCGGCGAGGCGAACGTCGCCCGCTGCCGCGCCCGCCAACCGCCCGGCTCGTAGTAGCGCTCGGTCCAGCCGTCGTCCTCGGCCAGGAACCCGCCGCCCTCGCCGCCCTCCGCGTCCTTCGCCGCCCAGTCCCGGAAGACGAAGTGCATGAACAGCCGCTGGTATTCGGTGAGGTAGATGTCGGCCACCCGCCGCGCCGCGGCATCACCGGCCGGGGTCCCGTCGCCGCGGATCACGACGGTGTTCTCCTCGTTGTCCGTGGTGGAGTTGTCCGAGTAGTTGGCCGACCCGGTGAGCGTGACCGGCGACGGCGCCAGCGGGTCGATCATGATGATCTTGGTGTGGATGAACTTCACCCAGGCGTTGAAGTTCGTCAGGTGCTCGTCCGCCCACTGCTCGAACGTGACCTTGTGCAGGTAGTCCCCCCAGGACACCCGTACGTCCGGGTCGACGGTCGGGATCTCCTGCCCGGCGTCCGGCTTCTGGTCCAGCAGCACGGTACGGACGAGGCCCCGGTCGACGCCCAGCCGCTGCCGGAACACCTTGTTCAGTCCGAACGCGCCGGTGATGTGCGCGCTGGAGACCGCGCCGTCGAACGCGTCGCCGTACCCGTCCAGCAGCCGGCTGGTCGTCGCCCGCGGCGAGAGGATCGTGGCGATGCCCGGCGCGGCGAGCTCGACCGGGTTGGTCGACTCCGTCCACAGCCGCAGGGCGGCGGTAGTGACCGCCTGGTCGGCCAGCTGCGCCCAGTAGTCCAGGAAGCGCTGCGCCACCGCGGGGTCGCCGATGAGGTGGCCGACGTTGAGATGGCCGAAGATCGCGCCCTGGGTGAGGTTGGTCGACCCGGTCCACACCGCGACCGGCTGCCCGGCCCTCGTCAGCACCAGGAACTTGTTGTGCTGCAGCGCGCTCTTGTTCGGCGCCGTCCGCCAGGTCACCACGTCGTCCAGCCCGACGGCGACGACCGCGGCGCGGTTGTCCTCCGCCGTCGTGTCGCTGTCCTTGCCGGCCGCGTCGCGGTCCCGACCGTGCACGACCAGCTGCACGTCCGCGCCGGCGTCCCGGGCCGCGGCGAGCGCGGACAGCCCGGTCTTCCAGGTGAACTCGTAGAACGCGCCGCGCAGCCCCCACTCGGGCCCGTTCGCCCGGCCGACGAACCGGGCGAACGCCTCGCCGAGGCCGCGGGAGAGCCAGGCGAACGCCGGATGGTTCTCGCTCGCCCCTACCGGCGGGGTGAACTGCCCGAACCGCTTGACGAACGCCTGCGAGCCCGCGACGCCCCGGTTGAACCAGATCCCGTGCAGGCCGTCGTCCTCCGCCTCGGTCCGTACGTCGACCCGCACCTCGGCCAGCGAGGTGAGCGCGCCGGGCGTACCGCCCCAGGCGACCACCCGGTAGGTGTAGTCGTGCTCCGGCTTGGCCGTGTAGTCGCCCCACTGGAAACCCTGCACCGGATGGCTTCGCAGCGAGAAGTCCATGCCGACGCCCGGGTGCGGCACGACCGAGCGGAACACCTTCAGCCCGCGCAGCCAGTACGCCTCGTCCTCGGTGTGGTCGGTCCGGTGCACGCCGAACCCGAGGCAGCCGGCCGGGTCGGCGAGATCCCAGCCGAGCAGGACGGTGTTCGTGCCCGCGGTGGCCCGGACCGACAGGCCGCCCTCGTCGTGGAAAGCGCGCATCGCACATCCCCCCGCGGCGAACCATCCCGCCCACGCCGCACCCCGTCAACGAAATCTGCCTGAACGGGCAGCGTCACAGGTTCGCCAGCACCACGCCGGCCGTCACCACCACCGCGGCCAGCACCCGCCGCCGTCCGAACGACTCCCTGAACACGACCGCCCCGATGATCGCGCCCATCAGGCTGCTGGTCTCCCGCAGCGCCGCGACCGGGGCCAGCGCAGCCTTGGTCTGCGCCCACAGCACCAGCCCGTACGCGGCCAGCGAGAGGACACCGCCGGATAGCCCGGCCGCCAGGTACGGGCGCGCCTGCCGGAGCAGGCCACGGCCGCGGCGGGTGAATGCGACGATCGGCAGCGCGGCACCCTGCAGCATGAACAGCCAGCCGGTGTAGCCGAGCACGCTGCCCGAGCCGCGGACGCCGACGCCGTCCACGGTGGTGTAGCCGGCGATCATCACGCCGGTGCCGAGCGCGGCCACCACCGCGGGCAACTCGGCCGCCGCGGTCCGGCCGAGCGGTGCGATGAGCGTGGCCAGGCCGACGCAGACCAGGATCACGCCGAGCAGCCGGATCGCCGGCATCGCCTCGCCGACCGCGACCGTCGCGAGCACCGCGACCACGGCCACCGCCGTGCCCCGGGCCAGCGGGTAGACCTGCCCGAAGTCACCGAGCATGAACGAGCGCATCAGCAGCAGGTTGTAGAGGACGTGCAGCAGCACGGACGCGAGCAGGTAGACCCATGACCTGCCGGCCGGCAGCGGTGCCACCGCGGCCATCGCCCCGCCGGCGACCAGGTAGGCGGTGCCGATCAGGGCGAACCCGATCAGCCGGTCCGGCACCGCGTGCGCCATCGCGTTCCAGGTCGCGTGCAGCAGCGCGGCGAACAGCACCACCGGCACCACGGCGGCAGGGATCCCGGACACGATCGTCCGATCCTACGTTCGCCGCCCGGTGACCGTACGGTGGCAGGATGCCGCCCGCCGGGACGCCGCTGGAGAAGCTCGGGTTCCTCACGATCGGCCTGTTCGACGAGGCAAACCCGGCCGCCGGCCACGAGACCACGCTGCGGATGATCGAGCTCGGCGAGCGGCTGGGCTTCGACAGCGCCTGGGTCCGCCACCGGCACCTGCAGTACGGGATCTCGTCGCCGATCGCGGTGCTCGCCGCCGCCACCCAGCGCACTCGCCGGATCGAGCTCGGCACCGCGGTGATCCCGCTCGGCTGGGAGAACCCGCTCCGGCTGGCCGAGGACCTTGCCACCGTCGACGTGCTCTCCGGCGGCCGGCTCAACCCGGGCGTCAGCGTCGGCCCGCCGATGCACTGGGACGACGTCAAGGCTGCGCTCTACCCGGACACCGCCGACGCGGAGGACTTCGGCTACGAGCGGGTGTCGCGGCTGCTGCGGTTCGTCGCCGGCGAGCCGGCGTCCGGCTTCCACGGCACCGAGGGAATCGAGCGGTTCTCCGACCGGGTGCAGCCGCACTCGCCGGGCCTGCGTTCCCGGCTCTGGTACGGCGGGGCGAGCCTGCGGTCGGCGGCCTGGGCCGGGCAGCACGGGATGAACTTCCTCACCAGCAGCGTGGTCCGGGCCGAGGAGTCGGCGGACCCGGCAGACCGGACGGCGCCGCGTGGGTTCGCCGAGATCCAGCGCTCGCACATCAGGGAGTTCCGGTCGGCGCATCCGACCGGGCGGGTCTCGCAGGGTCTCGTCGTCATCCCGACCGACAGCGCGTCGCCGTCGCAGCGGGAGAAGTACGAGAAGTACGTGGCCGCGCGGACGCCGCGGACGGCCTCGCCGCAGGGCCCGGGGCGGTTGCTGTTCGCCCGCGACATCCTCGGATCGTCCGCAGAGATCGCGGCGGCGCTGCACGCCCACGCCGGCTTCCAGGAGGTGACCGAGGTCGCGTTCGCGCTGCCGTTCAGCTTCGACGAGCCGGACTACGTACAGATCCTCACCGACATCGCCACCCGCCTCGGCCCCGCCCTCGGCTGGACCCCCTCCCCATGACCCGCTCCCCTTCCCCCGCCGGCAAACGGCCGCCGGCGAAACGCCGGCCGGCCGGGACACGGAGCGACCCGGGACCGACCAGCGGCACGGCCGCGAAACAGAGCGACCCGCGGTCCGCCGGCGGCCCGGCGTACCGGCGGTCGGCGGGATCGGCCCGCGGCGAGGCGCGCCGCCGCGACCTGCTCGACCGCGTCGCGGACGACCTCGCCGCCAACGGGCTGGTCGACTTCTCCCTCCGCCGCGCCGCCCGCGCCGCCGGCACGACCCACAAGGTGCTCCTCTACTACTTCGACGGCGCCGACGACCTCCTCACCCAGGCGATCCTCAAGCTGCGCGACCGCCGCATCGACCGCGGCTTGGCTGCCGCCGCCCGCGACCCCGACCGCCCGCTGTCGTCCCGGGTCCGCGACCTCTGGCCGGCGCTGGTCGCCGAGGAGGGGCACGTCCTCGACCAGGCGATCGGCCTGTCCATGTACGACCCGGCCCGGTATGCCGCGCTCGGCCACGGCGCCTCCCAGCAGTACCTGCCGGCCCTGCTCTCGCTGCTGCCCGAGACATGGCCGGAGCGCCGCCGGCTCGAGATCGCCGAGCTCATCCTCGGCGCCCTGCGCGGCTTCCTCATCGACCGGCTCACCAGCGGGACCACCGACGGCGTCGACGCCGGGCTGGACGCCCTCGCCCGGGCGCTCGACCGCGAGGAGGCCACGCTTAGCCGGGCCGTCGACAAGGCCGTCGACAAGATGTGAACCGCGTGGTTCACTTCTTCCATGGAAATCGACCTGTCCGCCGGCACCCTCGACTACCTCGACACGGGCGGCGGCGGCCCGACCCTCGTCCTGCTGCACGGCCTGCTGATGGACAGCTCCCTGTGGGACGGCCCGATCGCCGACCTGTCCACCGACCACCGCTGCATCGCGCCGACCCTGCCGCTCGGCGCGCACCGGCACCCGGTCTCCGGCGACCTCTCCCTGCCGGCGATCGCGCGGTTGGTCGAGGAGTTCCTGGACCGGCTCGACCTGCACGACGTCACGCTGGTCGGCAACGACACCGGTGGCGCGCTGGTCCAGCTCGTGCTGGCCGGCAAGCCCGAGCGGGTCGTCCGCGCGGTGCTCGTCTCCTGCGAGGCGTTCGACAACGTCCCGCCGGGGCTGACCGGCAAGGTCCTCGTGCTGTCCGGCCGGCTGTCGCCGCGGCTGTTCGGCGCGTTCATGCAGCAGCTGCGGCTGCGGGCGGTGCGCCGGCTGCCGATCGCGTTCGGCTGGCTGACCAAGCGCGGCGACGCCACCACCGCCCGCTGGATCAGGCCCGTCCTCACCAGCCAGCAGATCCGCCGGGACACCGTCCGCATGCTCCGGGCGATCGACGGCGGTGCGGTGGCCGAGGCGACCGCCGCGTTGCCGTCGTTCCACCGGCCGGCGCTGGTGGTCTGGGCCGCCGAGGACCGGGTGATGCCGCCCGAGCACGGGCGCCGGCTCGCGGAGCTGCTGCCGGACGCCCGGCTGGTCGAGGTCGCCGACAGCTACACGCTGGTTCCCCTCGACCAACCGGCGGCGCTGGCCGGCGCCGTCCGCGACTTTGTCATGACCGCTGTCATATGACAGCAGTCATAGCTATGCTGCCGGCGTGGTGGTGGGATTCCTCGGACTGGGACTGATGGGCGAGCCGATGGCGGCGAACCTGCTCCGGGCCGGCACGAAGCTGGTGGTCTGGAACCGTACGGCGGCCAGGACGGCGCCGTTCCGGGCGGCCGGCGCGGACGTGGCCGGATCGGTGGCCGAGGTGTTCGAGCGGGCGCCGGTGGTGCTCGCGATGCTGGCGAACGCCGCCGCGATCGACGCCACGCTCGCCCGGGGCAGGCCGGAGTTCGCATCCATGGTGGCCGGGCGGACGTTGGTGCATCTCGGCACCACCGCCCCTGGGTACTCGCACGGCCTCGAGGCGGACGTCCACGCCGCCGGCGGCCGGTACGTCGAGGCGCCCGTCTCCGGCTCCCGCGGCCCGGCCGAGGCCGGCGAGCTCGTCGGCATGCTGGCCGGCGCACCGGACGCGGTCGCGGCCGTACGCCCGCTGCTGGCGCCGATCTGTCGGCAGACCGTCGAGTGCGGGCCGGTGCCGAGCGCGCTCACCATGAAGCTGGCGGTGAACCTCTACCTGATCACGACCGTGACCGGGCTGGCCGAGGCGGCCCACTTCGCCGCGGTGCACGGGCTGGACATGGACACGTTCCGGGCGGTCCTCGACGCCGGCCCGATGGCCAGCACGGTGTCCCGGGGCAAGCTGGCCAAACTGCTGGCCGGCGACTTCTCCCCGCAGGCCGCGGCCGCCGACGTGCTGATGAACAACGCTCTGGTCGCCGCGGCGGCCCGCGAGGTCGGGATGGCCTCGCCGGCGCTGGACGTGAGCCACGCGCTGTTCGCCGAGACGGTCGCGCAGGGGCGCGGCGGGGAGGACATGATCGCGGTGATCCGCGCCCTCGAGGCCCGAACGGGGTCGGCCGAACGAGCGACGGCTCAGCCCGGGTGAGCCTGGTCGAGCAGCGGGCCGAGCTCGGCGGAGACGGTGGTCAGCGGCCGCACGTCCCGGTGCACCCGGGACAGCATGATCGCCCCCTCCAGCGAGGAGAGCATCAGCGTCGCGAGCCGCCGGGCGCGCCGGATCGGGATCCCCATCCGTACCAGCGCGGCGACGATCGCCTCCTCCCACCCGGTGAGCGCCTGCCGCAGCGGGTCGTTGACCGGCGAGTCACCGCCGGCGAGATCCGCGGCGGCCGCGTTGACCGGGCAGCCACGCTCGAACCCCCGGGTGCTGAACTCCCGCTTCCACTGCGACACCATGTGGGTGAACAGCCCGGACGGCGTCGGCCGCCGGGCACGGTCCACGTAGGAGGCGACCCACTGCGCGGCGAACTCCCCGGACCAGAGCAGCGCCTCGGCGACGAGCTGATCCTTCCCGCCGGGGAAGTAGTGCTGGAACGATCCGCGCGGCGCCGCGGCGCGGTCGACCACGTCGCGCACGCCGGTCGCGCAGACGCCCCGCTCGCGCACGAGCTGCGCCGCGCTGTAGACCATCCGGTCCCGGGGACGTCGTCCCTGCTCCGCCATCAGTTACCCCACCTCATGACGTCTGTCATAGCAGCGTACCTGCGAGGAGAGTGCCGATGACCGCGGCCCGCGAGCTCTGGTACCGGTACGAGCCGGTCCACGACGTGATCTACTTCAGCCCCCGCCGCACCGAACAGGCGGACGCGCTGGGCATGCGCGGGTTCTGGATGGGCTACTTCGCCTTCCGGTCGGCGCCGCTCGGGGCGGTCCCGCCGGACGTGGTCGGCGCGGCGTTCTTCGGCTTCCACCGCAGCCGGGTGCATCGCGCCCTGCCGGACGCCTGGTCGTACACGACCGTCGAGCAGGCGCTCGCCGCCCGCAACGCCGCCGTCGACGCGGCCATGGCCGATCTCGGCCCGATCGAGGGCCTCGACGAGGCGGCCGAGTTGGCCTGGCAGGCGGCGTCGGCGGCGGACGTGTCCGGCCGCCCACTGGCCGCCGCGCACCAGGCGGAGCCGCGCCCGGACAACCCGCGGGTCGCGCTCTGGCAGGCGACCGCGGTCCTGCGTGAGCACCGCGGCGACGGCCACGTCGCGGTGCTGGTCGCCCGCGGCATCGGTCCGATCGAGTCGCACCTGCTGAAGTCCGGCTCGGGCGAGTCGGACGAGGCGACCCTCAAGCTGCACCGCGGCTTCCCCGACGACGAGTGGGCCGCGGCGCGGGCAGGCCTGGTCGAGCGCGGCTGGCTCGACGCCGACGGCCGGCTGACCGCCCGTGGCGTCGCCGAGCACGAGGCGGTGGAGGCCGCCACCGACGCCGCCGCCGAGCAGCCGTGGGAGGCGATCGGCCCCGCCGCGACCGGCCGCCTCCGCGACCTCCTCGACCCGGTCGCCACCGCGATCCGCACCAGCGGCCTCATCCCCCATCCCAACCCGCTGGGCATGCCCCAACCCGCCTCCTGACCGATCGGCAGACTCGACGCGCCCCGGGCACGGCGGTTGCGCCGACGCCCACGGCTCAAACGTCGGTCAGGCGGACGCGCACGTAACGCAGGTGGTCGCGGTCGGCCGAGCACGCAGCCGCTCCGTCGCGATCGGCTGCCCGCATCGCTCGCACAGTCCGTACGTCCCTGCATCGAGGTTCGCGACCGTACGGTCGATATCCGCCAACCGCCGCTCGGCCGCCCGGAGCAGTGAACTCAGTTGGGCCCGCTCGAAGGCGACGGTCGCCCCCTCCGGATCGTGCTCGTCGTCCGCGTTGGACCCGACCGAGTCCCGGATCAGCTGATCCAGCTCACCCCGCAACTCGGCCGTCCGCTGGACCACCGCGGCCCGTTCGGCCGCAAGCACACCGCGCACGTCGTCCTGCATGCATCCAGGATGCGTCACTCATCGATGCCGAGGTTCATCCCGTTCATCCAGCTGTCCCAGCCATCACCCTCCATCAACGTTCGCGGCCGCATCCGCAACGCGAGCGCGACGAGGCTGAGCCGGTAGGCGTCAACCCCCTGCGCACCACGCTCGATCCCGCTCACGAAGTTGCGCGAGCACCCCGCCGCGTCCGCCACGTCCTGCTGGCTGATGTTCAGCACGACTCGGGCCGTCCGCAGCCGCCGTCCGACCGCGCGCCGGTACGTCGCCTGCGTGCAGTAGTTGTCCGGCACGTGCACCCTCATCAATCCGGCCCGGTCGCCGCCACCTCCGGCATCTCCCTGGTCGAGCATCTCGTCCGTCTCCTGTTCTCTCGTCACCGTGTGATCTGCCCTCTTGGCATGACCCGTCTGACCAACTCCCGACGGGTGTCGCAGGGCAACGGCTGCCCGTCCTGCGAGCAGCGCCCTTCCCCGTCGTCGTGATGGCGCCCGAGCACCTCGGCGATGCCGGTCACCAAGGCCCGCATGTCGAGCCGATCGCGCGCGAAGATCTCGGCGTCGGAACGCCGGTTGACCACCGCGACAGGGCGCCCGTCCTGCGCGGTCAGCGCGTACCGGCGGTCACCGGTTCGCCCGATCACGAACGCCCCCGGCGTAGCCCGCGCGACCATCGCCATCAGGTCGCGCAGATAGCGATCCAACTCGGTCTCGCCGACCGCGGTCATTGTGGCTGATCCTCCACAGGTCGTTGCGGATTAGCAACAAGAAACGTCAGAAAGGGGCACTCGTCAGTAGGTTCGCTACGTCATGTCGACGCCCGAGGACGAGCACGTCCGCTTGCAGCAGGTGCGTCGCAGCGCCCTAGGCAGTCGGCTCCGCCAGTTGCGAGCTGCGCGCAACCTCTCCCAGGAGGCGCTCGCCCGCCGGGCCGGCATGGACCGGTCGTTCTACTCCAACATCGAGACCGGCGCCGTGTCCCCCCGCGTCGATCGCCTGTGGGACATCGCCGCCGCCTTGCACGTGCCGATCACCGAACTCTTCCGCGATGCACCCTGACGCGTTGTCGCACATCCCGTGCGCTCGTGACCATGCCAAGAGATTGGCATGGTCACGCAGTCGCGTCAAGAATGCATAGGGATCAATCAGGTTGGGGCTGTCCCCAACGGTGCTCGTCGGGCATCCTTGCCCCGGCACCGACAGTGACGACGCCGCGAGTCGTCGCTGCTGACCTGCGAGGAGGGTGAGTTGACGTGGCCGGTGGCCGGCAGGGGGCGACCGGCTTCGACCCGCAACGGCTGCGCGCCGCCCGCGAGGCGGCCAACCTGACCAGAGGCGCCCTGGCCGAGGCCGCCGGCGTCCACGTCAGCTCGATCAGCGAGTGGGAAGCCGGCCGGCAGGTGCCGCGGGTCGAGACGGTCGCCGCCCTGGCCCGTGCCCTGCGCATCGAGCCGTCCGCCCTGCTCGAGCCGATCGAAGGCGACGCGCTCACCCTCGAACGCCTCCGCGCCACCGCCGGCCTCTCCCAGCAGCAGACAGCGGAAGCCGCCGGCATGCTGCGCAACACATACTCCGCGGTCGAACGAGGCGAGACAGCCGCGCTCTCCTACACCGACACCCAGGCGCTGGCCCGGGTCCTGTCGGTCACCGACGACCAACTCCGCGCCGCCCACACCGCCAGCCGCGCCGCCTACCTGGAACGCCACCCCCGCCCCAACGGCCCCGCCCGCCGCGCCGACCCCGACTCCTAACTCCTTGTAGCAGGCAGCGCGGCCGTCACTCGTTGCTTATGGGGTGCGGTCTTGCTGGCTGCTGCCGGGGCATCGGGCCGCTCTTCGGCGGTGAAGCCACGCGCATGCGAAGCGACACTCCGACACCAATCCGTTGCGCATGTCGCAACTTCGCCCATTAGGGTGGCGACCCTACGTGCTCGTACCAGTACGATCCCGCCGATGGACGTCTGTGACGAACGGTGAGATCTGGGCTGTCGGCGGCACGTTCCCGCCATTCGCTACCGATCCTGGTCAGCGCTGCAGCGCTGCTGGCCACCGGCTGCGTTGCCGTTGCAGCCACGTTCGTGCCTCAAGTGGGTCGTCCATCCTTGCCGGCGCTCTTGGGAGTCCTCGCTCTGCTCATCGCGGGGGCCCGGCTTTGCCTAGCTGTCCGGCTCCTCGCACAGCGTGTTGAACTCGCGTGGGGAGAAGCTAGCTTCCTGTTAGCCTGCGCCCTCGCCGCTCCAGCGTGGGTTGTGATCCTCATGCCGCTTGCGCTTCTGCTGTGCTTTGTGGGCAGACAGTCCCCGATCAAGATAATCTACAATATGGCGAGCTACACAGTCGCCGCTGCCGCCGCATCAGCCGTCTTGATGCTAGGAAAGGCGTCACCACCTTTCTCCGGCGCGGAGTTGTTGACTCTCGCTGGCGCTGGCCTCGTCTTTGGGGCAACTACACATCTAGCGGTAGCCACCGTCGTCGCCGTCGTTCAACAGGTAACCTTTCTGACGACCTGGCGGGCGAGCGCCGGTCTTCAGATAATTACACTGGTTGGCAATCTCGCATTGGCGGTTGGGACACTTTCGCTCGCCGAATATGGACCATGGGCGGTGGCGGTACTACCTGTGGCTGTCGCGGGAGTCCATCAAGCATATGAAGGGCGGGCACGTGGTTACGAGGAACGCAAGGCTGGACAGCGCCACGCCGCGGCAATCGGGCGACTGACGAACGACCTCGACGAATTGAGCATTCTCCGTCGTGCGGCGGAGGATGCGTGCGTGCTAGGCGACGTCGACGTAGTCGACATCGACCTTCCTGCTTGTCGGCGTTCCTCCCCCGTTCTGCACCGACATGTTCGGCGTGGAGAACCTTGGACAGGACAGTCCAGCGACGCGTCAGTCATTCCCGGTAGACTTGTGGCCGACCTCCCCGTGCCCATGGAAGATGATGGCGAATCAGGTCATCTTCGAGCGTGGATCATTGGAGGCGGTAAAGACCTCCGCCTTGGTGAATTTCAAGAGCAGGCGTTACAAAGCCTCGCTAAGTATGCTGGCGCCGCGTTGAGAAACGCCCGAATACACGCAGAGCACGCCTTCTACGCGACGCACGATCGACTAACCGGCTTGCCCTCCCGGCAGCTACTGATCGAAGAGATCGAGGATGGCACCCACAGTAGTAGCAGCGTCGCCGCGGTCGCCCTACTCGTCGTCGACGTCACAGGCTACCGAGAGATTGCCGGTGCCCTAGGGCACGAGGTGGCTGAAGACCTGCTTGTCCGCATAGCGCACCAAGTCGAGCGAACCGCTCTAAGCGACGAGTACGTCAGCCACGTGGGGACTGATCAGCTCGGCATCTACCTGCCGACGGCATCGAGTCCGGCACACGTACATGAGCGAGCGCTCGCATTCCTAGGCGCTGTTGCTCAACCAATCGAACTGGATGCGGCGGATCCGCCAGCAGCGCAGGTGTCACTTCGTGCGACAGTGGGCGCTGCATATTCGCCGACAGCGGTCGGCAGCGGCTCGGAGCTTCTGCGCCAAGCTTCCGCGGCGCTAACCCAGGCGCGTGCGGACAACCTTACGGTCGGATTTTACGATCCGGCCAAGGACCAAGTGAACAGTCCTGCTGCGATCGTTCTTGCGTCGGAACTCCGCGCAGCGCTGCGTGGTAATCAACTCGATCTTCACTACCAGCCGATCATTGATCTACCGTCGGGTGCTCCTTTGGCGATGGAGGCGTTGCTTCGATGGCAGCATCCCACGAGGGGCATGCTTTATGCGCGGGAGTTCGCTCCTATTCTCGAGCGGTCCTCTGAGCACCCGCGAGTAGTCGCCTGGCAACTGGATAGAGCGCTGCGTACACGGCAAGCTTGGGGCGATCGTGACCTTCCGGTGAGCGTCAATCTCGCCGTACGATCCCTATTGGACCGGCGCTTTCCAGACCAGGTCTTCGCTATACTAGATCGAACGGGCGTCTCCGCCGGACAGCTGATGCTAGAAATCAACGAGACTGCGATGCTCGCCCAATTAGGCCTGGTCGACGAGGTGCTTACTGATCTCCGAACGCATGGTGTTCAAATTGCGATTGATGGATTGGGCTCGGGCACTAGTTCGCTGTTTAGCCTGCTTCGTTTGCCGGCAACGCACATCAAGGTCGACGGACACTTCGTCAGACAGATGCTCGTAGATCCGGAAGCTATGGCGATTGTCTGCCTCGGGCTGGACCTCGGCCGTCGCGCCGACCTCCATTTCGTCGCTACGGGCGTGAACAGCTCTGAGTTGATTACCGTGCTGCAGCAGTACGGCTGTGACACCGCCCAGGGACCGCACCTGGTGCGGCCACTCTTGGCAGATGAGGTGCCTGGGTATCTCGCGAGCGCGCCCGAGATACCGGACGTTCCGGATGCTTCTGTTGTGGCGCTCGACACTCGAAGACGCACTCCAATCGTGTAAGGCGACCGGTCTTCCCAATCACATGACAAGCCCGGAGCTGCCCGGCCTGATCTGGATACATGGCTGGTACAAGGCTCGTCGACGAGACCGCTGGCCAGACCGGCTGGTTGGGTATCGTCGCCAGGGGCAGCAAATGGCACGCTGGACAGGAAGTCCCATAGTGTTCAGAGCGAGTCGGGGCCGGCGACACGCAGCCCTGGTACGCGCGGGGGCTTCGGGTCGTACTCGAAGCGGGTGACTAGGGGCTCGACGATGACCTGCCCGGTTCACGTCACTCCAATGGAAGCTGGCGCGGCACACTGGGTCGGTGAACTTGCCGGCGCCGTGTGTTGTCGTGCTCGTGGGTCCTGGCGCGTCCGGGAAGTCGACGTGGGCGGCGGCTGAGTTTCCGGCGGACGTTGTCGTGTCCAGCGACCGGCTGCGGGCTCTCGTCGGGTCGGGTGAGAACGACGTCGCGGCGAGCACGGATGCGTTCGCCCTGCTCGACGAGATCGTGCGGCGACGGCTCGGGCGGCGGCTGACGACCGTGATCGACACGCTGGGGCTGGATGCGAAGCGCCGTCTGGGCTGGCTCGCGCTGGCCCGCGAGCATGACCTTCCCTGCATCGCCGTCGCGTTCGACACGCCGGCCGCCGAGTGCCGGGAGCGCAACCGGCACCGGACGAAGCGCATCCCCACCGACGTGCTCGCCACCCAGCTGCGGACCTGGAGGGCGACCCGGGAGCTGCTGCCGGACGAGGGATTCGACCAGGTGGTGTCGCCGCAGCCGGTGCGCGTGGTTCCGCAGGCGTTCGTGGACGCGGCGCCGGCAGTACGACGGCAGGAGGACACGCCGACCGGGCTGCGGTTCGGCCTGCACCTGGGGACGTACGGGTTCACCGGAGGTACGGCGGCGACCCGGGACCGGCTGACCGAGATCGCGACCGCGGCGGAGGCGGCCGGCTTCGACGCGATCTACGTGATGGACCACTTCCGTCAGATCCCGCAGATCGGCCGCGCCTGGGACGACTTCCTGGAGAGTTACACGACGCTCGGTTACCTAGCGGCGTGCACGCAACGCATACGTATCGGGGCGCTGGTCACCGGGATCACGTACCGGAACGTCGGGCACCTGGGAAAGATCATCGCCACCCTCGACGTGCTGAGCGGTGGCCGGGCGGTGTGCGGCCTCGGGCTCGCGTGGTTCAAGCAGGAACACACCGCGTACGGCTGGCCGTTCCCGTCCACCTCGGATCGCTATGCCCTGCTCGAGGACGCCCTGCAGGTCCTGCCGATGCTGTGGGGTCCGGGCAATCCGGCGTTCGAGGGTCGCGCCATCTCCCTCCCGGACACCACCTGCTACCCGCGACCATTGCACCCCGTGCCGATCGTCGTCGGAGGTGGAGGCGAACGACGCACCCTGCGGCTGGCGGCGCAGTACGCCGACGCAGCCAACGTGATGGGCGACCTCGCGACCGTGCAACGCAAACGGCAGGTCCTGCGCGAGCACTGCGCCGCGGTCGGCCGCGGTCACGTCGAGCTGACGCACCTGTCGACCACGCTCATCGGCGCCGACGACCGTCAGGTCACCGAGCTGATCGACCGGCTGCGGCCACGCCAGCAGGATCCGGCCCGCTACGCCGCCGCGGTTAACGCCGGCACGATCGAGGACCATATCGGCCGCTTCCGCCACCTCGCCGAGGCCGGCGTGCAGGAGGTGATGATCCGCCTCCCCGACCTCGCCGATCCCGAGCCGCTGGAGCGGGCGGCGAAGGTCATCTCCGCGTTCCGCTGACCCCGAGGCGTCGGCAAAAGCTCAGGAGGCCGGGATCGTTCGGGGCCCCGCGTCCGCCCGGAATGCGGCCAGCGCCTCCTCCAGCGTGCTGAACCGGTGGTCGGCCGGAATGCGATCGAGCAGTCCATACATCCGGAGCGTCATCGACAGCGACTCGTCCAGCCGCGCCAGGCCGAAGGTGACGTTGCGGGAGGTCAGATAGTCGAGCAGGCGGCCGAGGCTGATTCCGGCCGAGTAGTCGACGTCGTCGATCGAGCCCGCGTCGAGCACGAACCACCGCACCGGATCAGGTGCCGCCTCGATGATCGCTTCCGCATCGTCGACGAACCGGTTCGCATTCGCGTAGAACAGCTGTGCGTCGTACCGGTAGATGATCAACCCGGGCAGGCTCTCGCGGCCGGTGACGGCCTTCTCGTAGACGACTCCACCGCGCCCGTCGGGCCGGATGATGAAGTCGCGCGGGCTGTACTGGCGGCGGACCAGGTCGAGCACCGACAGGATGACCGCCAGGATGATCGCCTGCTCGACACCGACCGTGAAGACCACGACGCAGGTGATCGCCGCGATGAGGAACTCGCTCCACCGGCGTCGCGCCAGCAGCCTCAGCCCGAGCAGGTCGATGAGATCGATGCCGATCAGGAACACGATCGCGGCCAGAACCGCCTTGGGCATGTCGTCCAGCACCGCGGTGGCGACCAGCACGACGATCAGCACGGCCGCGGACATCGTCAGGTTCGCCAGCTGCGTACGGCCCTTCTGACCGTCCAAGATCTGCGTCTTGGTGGGGCTGCCGTTGACCACGAAGGTGCCGGACAGCCCGGCCGCGACGTTCGCGCCGGCCAGGCCGACGATGTCGCGGTTGACGTCCACCCGGTCGCCGTGCCGCATCGCGAACGAACGAGAGGTGGCGGCGCTCTGCGCGATGATCAGCACGAAGCAGGCGAACGCGATCCCCAGCACTCGCGGCACGTCGTCCCAGGAGATGCCGGGGGGCAGGCCGATCGGCGGGAGGCCGGGCTCGACCGAGCCCACGACGGCAACCCCGTGCGCCTTCGCGTCCGTGGCGGCCGAAACGATGATCGACAGCACCACCGCGACGATCGCGCCGGGAATTCGCGGGGAGAACCGCTTGAACCCGAGCGAGATGACCAGCGTGCCCAGCGCGAAGCCGATCGTCAGCACGCTGGCATCCGGGAGCTCGGTGATCCAGTCCCACTGCTGTTCGAGCCAGCGGCCGCCGCCCTTGGGCACGCCGAGCATGTCCGGGATCTGGCCGCCGATCACCTGGATCCCGACTCCGGTGAGGAACCCGATCAGAACGGACGCGGACAGGAAGTCGCCGAGGAAACCCAGCCGCAGTAGCCGCGCGAGGAGCAGCATCCCGCCGCAGACCAGCGCGACCAGGCTGGTGAACGCCACCCACTCGGACGACGCCGGCGTCAGGCCAGGCACGGTCAGCCCGGCCAGCCCCGCGGCGAGGATCGCGGCGGTGGCCGAGTCGGCCCCGACCACGAGCAGCTTTGACGACCCGAGCAGGGCGAACACGATCGTCGGGAAGATCACCGTGTAGAGGCCGGTCGCGATCGGCGTCTGCGCGATGGACGTGTAACCCATGCACTCCGGGATGGCGACCGCCGCGAGCGTCACGCCGGCGACCACGTCCCTCGACACCCACTCCCGCCGGTACCCGCGCAACCACCCCGGCAGGAGACGCCGCACCACCGCCGTCATCCCGCCTCCATCGACGCCCGGTCCCGGACGCCGATCGTCCGGAATCCGGTCTACGGTCCGCCCATGGACATGCTGACGGGCGCTGAAATCTCCGAGGCGAATCTGGCCGACTGGCGCAAGCTCGGTCAAGGACTACATGCCCGCTACGTGGTCGACGACTTCGGCACCGGCGTACGGTTCGTCGCCACGGTGAGCGAGGCCGGCGACGCGCTCGGACACCACCCGCGCGTGACGCTGGGCGACGGGTACGTCGATCTCAAGCTGGTCAGCGACGACGCCGTCTACCGCGACAACGAAGGCAACGAGCACGTCGTCGAATGGGTCACCCAGCGGGATCTCGACCTCGCCCGACGGATCACCGCGATCGCTGCTGAGCTGGCGGTCAAGCCGGACCCGGCCTCGATCACCGCGATCGAGCTCGCCCTCGACACGGCGCGCGCCGCGACGATCGCTCCGGTGTGGGCGGCCCTGCTGACCGGGAGTACCGAGGCGCGCGGCCGCGGGACGATCGGCGACGACATCCGCGACGCCACCGGGCGGGTGCCGATCCTGTGGTTCCAGGACACCGACGAGCACGAGACCCCGCGCCAACGGTTCCACATCGACGTGTGGGTGCCGCCGGAGGTAGCCGACCAGCGGGTCGCCGCCGCCGTCGCCGCAGGCGGGATCGTCGTCGACGACAGCCAGGCGCCGTCGTACACCGTGATCGCCGACCAGGACGGCAACAAGGCCTGCGTCTGCACGACCCTGCCCCCGGCCCGGAAAGGGTGACCCGGCACATCCGGCTGGCTCGCGACGCGATCCAGCTCACCAGATCCATCTGAGCGAGCGGGCCTAACCGGCGACACCGTTCGGGTCGCGGACCCCCGCGGGTAGCCGCGCCGTGACGCGGATCCCGCCGTCGCGGCGGGGGACGATGGTGAGTGTTCCGTCGTGTGCTCGGGTGATGCTCTTGGCGATCGCCAGACCGAGGCCCACACCCGCATGGTCACTCCGGATGCGTTCGGTGCCGCGCTGGAACGGTTCGGTGAGTGACGTGACCAACTGCGGACTGAGCCGGTCGCCCGTGTTCTCGACAGTGAGCACGACGGATTCGCGGCCGACGACGGTATTGACCTGCACGGTGCCGTGTTCGGACAGGTTATGGACGATGGCGTTGTGCAGGAGGTTGGTGGTCAGCTGCAGCAGGAGAGCATGTGAGCCGATCGTGGGGGCGATCTCCCCGGAGGTATCGATGGCGACGTCGTGCTTCTCGGCGAGGGGGAGAAGTGTTTCGGTGGCTTCTTCCACGATGAGGGAAAGGTCGACGCGTTCTCGGGTGAAGGACCGCTGATCCGACCGGCTGAGCAGGAGCAATGCTTCGGTGCAGTCGATCGCTCGGGCATTGACCGTGCGGAGGCGTTCGACCAGCTCGCCGGTGTCGCGGTTGGGATCGTCACGGGCCACGTCGAGAAGAGTCTGCGTGATCGCCAGTGGGGTGCGCAGTTCGTGGGAAGCGTTGGCCGCGAACCTCCGCTGTTCGGCGACGTACGCTTCGAGCCGCGCGAGCATGGCATCGAAGGCGTCGGCGAGTTCGCGGAACTCGTCCGTGCGGCCCGGTAGCAGAATCCGGTGTGAGAGCGATCCGGTCGAGGCCAGGCGGGTGGCGTCAGTGATGCGGCTCAGCGGGGCGAGCATCCGACCGGCGAGGATCCACCCGCCCACGAGGCCGAACAGCAGCAGGAATGCCAACACCGCGACTGCCGCTCGGCCGAAGGCTTGCTGGGTGTCGGAGCGGCCCGGAACAAAGGCCCCGCCGATGCCAGATCTCGTGGTTCTGACGATCGCAGCGTCCGGGAAGAATCGTAGGAGGACCACCCACAGCGCGAGCAGCACGGCACCTGCGAGCACCAGGAATCCGGCGTAGCTGAGGGTGAGTTTGAGGCGAACACTCAACCCCGGTGGCCTATCCACGCTCGCCTCCCGCAGCTCCGGCGTCCGGTCGTGTGTCGATGCGGTAGCCGACGCCGGCCACCGTGGCGACGACCCACGGTGTGCCGAGCCGCTTGCGCAGGGCCGAGACCGTAATGCGTACGGCGTTGGTGAACGGGTCGGCGTTCTCGTCCCACGCCCGTTCCAGCAATTCTTCCGCGCTGACGACACCGCCTTCGGCGGCGACAAGAACTTCGAGCACGGCGAACTGTTTCCTTGTGAGCGCAACGTACCGGCCGTCGCGATAGACCTCCCGGCGGAACGGGTCGAGCCGCAACCCCGCGATATCCCGCACGGGCGGCCTGTTGTGCGCCCGCCTGCGGTCGAGGGCTCGCAGCCTGAGCACGAGCTCTCGCAGCTCGAAGGGCTTGGTGAGGTAGTCGTCGGCTCCGAGCCCGAACCCGGAGGCCTTGTCGTCGAGCCGGTCCGCAGCGGTGAGCATGAGGATCGGCACGCCGCTGCCAGAGGCGACGATGCGTTCGGCGACCTCGTCACCGGACGGCCCGGGGATGTCCCGGTCGAGGACGGCGATGTCGTAGGCGTTGATGCTCAGCAGCTCCAGCGCGGTGTCACCGTCACCGGCGATGTCGGCGGCGATCGCTTCCAGGCGCAGCCCGTCCCGGATGGCCTCTGCCATATAGGGCTCATCTTCGACGACCAGCACGCGCATCCTCTCGATGCTAGGAGCCGGCGCATATCGTCGGCGTACCGAAACCCACATACGGGCTGACAACACCACGCTGCCTTGGCTGGCAGCATGAGTGACACCCCAGCAGCACGAGCAAGGTCCGGCAGCACTGTTGGGCGCACGACCGTCGGCCTGGTCGTCGTCACCGCTGCGATCATCGGGACTCTCGTCTGTCAGTCAGCACCGTCGTCAGCGCGCGTGTTCAGCGACGTCCTTCGCGGCGACCACGGCTCTGAGACCACCCGGCCTGACAGTGCCGGTACCGAGGCTGACGGCGCCGTGCCGGACGGCGTGACCGTCTTCGCCGACGAGTATCCCGGCGTAGCCAACCTCGACCCCGAGCTGCTCCAGGCCCTACGCGAAGCGGCGACGGATGCGGCTGACGACGGCATCGAGTTCACCGTCAACAGCGGCTGGCGTTCCCCGCAGTACCAGAATCAGCTTCTTCGTGAGGCGGTCTCGAAGTACGGCTCGGCAGCGGAAGCTGCCCGATGGGTCTCCACCGCGGAGACCTCCGCGCACGTTTCCGGAGACGCGGTCGACATCGGGCACGTGGCTGCCAGGGCGTGGCTGTCCGAGCACGGCGCCGAGTACGGACTCTGCCAGATCTACCGCAACGAGCCGTGGCACTACGAACTACGCCCTCAGGCGATCGATCATGGTTGCCCTCCCATGTATGCCGACCCCACGCAGGATCCGAGGATGCAGCGGTGACCGCATTCTCGGCCGGTCCGCCGCCCACTCTCGGGATGCTCCCCGAGGCGGTCGTGCAGAACGTGGCGGAAGATTGACCGCCGGCGCGGTCCCCTTGGCAAGAGGCCGAACGCTGGCAGACTGAACCGATGTCACCGGCGACACCGCCTGAGCTGGACATCGCCCGCGTCCACATCTGGTGCCGGCAACGGGTGCCGGATGGGCTGCACGACAAGCTCCGAATCGAGTGCGACGTCGACGCAGGACGGGTGACGATATACGAGGCGCGTCCACCCTGGCAGCCAGACCTCGGACCGGAGTGGATCCGCTCGCCCGTCGCTCAGCTTCGGTACACCGCGACGAGGCGGGCATGGATCTTGTACTGGCTGGACCGGAATCTCCGCTGGCGACAGTACCGGGAGGTGCCGGCCGGACGACCCGTCGCGGAACTACTCGACGAGATCGGACGTGACCCCACGGGCATTTTCTGGGGATGACTCTGTCCTGCTCCCGCACCACATGTCGTCCATCCTTCCGCAAGGCTCGCCGAGGCCGCCAACGCTGAAAGCCGGCGAAAACCGGCGCGAGCCGGCGACAACTGCGACCAAGACGAATGGGCTACCGAAGCCACTCCCCCGAACAGCGAAGCTGCTGGTCAGGATGGAGCCGCCTGTCGGAATCGAACCGACGACCTATTCATTACGAGTGAATCGCTCTGCCGACTGAGCTAAGGCGGCGCTGCACGCTCGGGGGCGTGCCGGCCCGGACAGTGTAGCGGGCTCAGGCGGGTGGGACGGACAGCGGGGCGCCGGCGGCGCAGCGGGGGCAGGTCGCGGGCGGCCACAGGTGGGACTGGATCGTGGCCAGGGATCGGAGCGGGACGCCGGCGATCGTGGCCGGGGCGGCGGCCAGGGTGAGCAGGGCGGCCACCGCGACGAGCTGGCCGCCGGCGGCGGTGATGGCGCCGGCGGCGGCGGAGACCGCGGAGCCGGCGTTGATCGCGTCGTCGACAATGGCGACGCGGCGGTCGGTCACGGCGCCGGTCAGGGTGCGGCCCTCGGTCCAGGCGAAGTCGGTGTCGAGCGTGTCGGCGACGGACTGGGCCAGGTAGGCGCCGCCGGTCAGCGGGCCGCACACGACGTCGCACTGCGGCAGCAGATCGGCGACTGCCGTGACGTACGGACGCAGGCGACGCGGGTGCGCGAACAACGCGTCGAGATCGAGCCAGAGGTCGCCGTGGTCGCCGGATGTGTACGCGAAGTGGCCGCGGTGGGCCGGGATGAGGTCTAGGAGCCCTCCTCCCACCGCCGGTCCTCCTCGTCCATCCGCTTGTTGCGCTCGTGCAGTTCGGCGAGGCCGCGCTCGGCCTCCTCCCGCGTGTTGTACGGACCGATCCGGGCCTCGCGGTACCCGCGCTTGGCGGGGCCCTGCTCGGCCTTGCCGGTCTCGACGTTGAAGTACCAGCGGTCGTCCAGGTCCTTGGCCACGATCCCTGTCTTCCCTTCCGGTCAGGCGTTGTATCGCTCGTCGTGGGCGGCGCGCGGCGCGCACACCGACGCGAACGAGCACGCGCAGGTGCGGCCGCCGTCGCGGAGCCGGACCTTCACCGTCTCGCTGGGCACGTTGACCTCGACCACGCGGCCCGGGCCCTCGGGCGTCTCGACCTCGGAGCCGCGCGAGGGCACGGTCTCGTGCGCCTTGACGTACAGCGGGTGCTCGTACTTCAGGCAGCACAGCAGCCGGCCGCACGCGCCCGAGATGCGCAGCGGGTTCAGCGGCAGGTCCTGGTCCTTCGCCATCCGGATCGACACCGGCTCGAAGTCCTTGAGGAACGTCGCACAGCACAGGTCGCGGCCGCACGATCCGATCCCGCCCTGCACGCGGGCCTCGTCCCGGGGGGAGAGCTGGCGCAGTTCGACCCGGCAGGACAGCGTCGCGCCGAGATCGCGTACCAGGGCGCGGAAGTCGACGCGATGCGGGGCGGTGAAGTAGATCGTCGTGCGGTTGGTCTCCGGGGCGTGGTCGACGCCGACCACCTTCATCGGCAGCTTGTGCTCGCGTACCAGACGCTTTGCGGCCACCCGGGCCGCCGCCTTGCGCTTGCGGATCAGCGCGTCGCGGTCGAGGTCGGCCTGGGCCGCCATGCCGGCGAGCACCGGCATCCCCATCGTGTCCTCGCTCACCCACTGCGGCGCCCAGACGCACTCGGCGACCTCAGGGCCGTCGTCAGTGGGGACCAGCACCTTGTCGCCGATGGTCGGCGAGTATGGACCCGGGTCGAAGTAGTAGAGCCGGCCGTACCGCTCGAAACTCACCGCGCAGACCATGCCCATGCGGCGACTGTACGTGCCCGGTCCGGCGCGATGTCAGGTGATGCGCAGCGCCACCGTCATCGCCTCCACGGCGATGCGGGGCTTGACGTTGAGCTCGATCGCCTCCCGGCAGCCGAGCACCGCGTCGAGCCGGGCCAGGGCGCCCTCGGGGGTCAGCCGGGCAGCCACAACCCGGACGTCCGCGGCGGCGTCGGGGTGGGCGGCCCGGACCTCGGCGCGGCACTGGGTCAGCAGCACATCGCGGTAGAACGCGGCAAGGTCGACCAGCGCGCGGTCCAACGCGTCCCGCTGCGCCCGGGTGGCCCGGGACCGCTGGCGGCGTTCGAGCTCCTTGAGCGCGCCGGCGGTGCCGCGGGTGGCGGCCGCGGCGCCCTTGCCGGTGCCGCCGGCCCCGAACGCCTGCTTGAGGGCCTCCGTCTCCGGGCCGTCGAGCTCGGCTGACAGCGCCGCCGCCTCCTGCTCGGCCGCGGTGACGAGCTGGTCGGCGGCATCGAAGCAGGCCCCGAGCGTGGTCAGCGACGCCGGGACGGAGAGCACGGCCTTCCGGCGGGCGCGCGCCTCGGGGTCGCGGGCCAGCCGCCGGGCCCGGCCGACGTGGCCCTGCGACGCCTGGGCAGCCCAGTCCGCCTGGGCCGGGTCGACGCCGTCCCGCCGCACCAGCACGTCGGCGACGGCTTCCGGGGAGGGACTGCCGAGCGGGACTACGCGGCAGCGGGACCGGATCGTGATCGCGACGTCGTCCGGGTGCGTCGAGGGCGCGCAGAGCAGGAAGACCGTCCGCTCCGGCGGCTCCTCGACGGCCTTGAGCAGCGCGTTGGACGCGGCCTCGGTGAGCCGGTCGGCGTCCTCGACGAGCACGATCTGCCAGCGGCCGAGCGACGGCAGCCGTCCGGCGGTGAGCACGATCGAACGCATGTCGTGCACCGCGATCGACAGGCCCTCCGGGACGACGATGTGGACGTCGGCGTGGGTGCGCGAGCGGACCGTGTGGCAGCCGGCGCACTCACCACAGCCGACGCCGTCCCGTTCGCACTGCAGCGCGGCGGCGAACGCCCGGGCAGCCACCGAGCGGCCGGAGCCGGGTGGGCCGGTGAACAGCCAGGCGTGCGTCATCGAGCTGGCGGCGGCCGGCTCGCCGGCGACGACCCGGTGCGCCGCGGCCGCCGACTCCTGCAGGGTCGCGACCGCGCGGGGCTGACCGACGACCTCGTCCCAGACGGTCATCGCGCGTTCTCCGGCACCTCGTCGGCCGGCGTGCTGGCCGCACCGACCGGCGGCACCGGGGTGGCGGTCGGCGGGACCGGGGCCACCGTCGCCCCGTGGCGGGAACGCGCGCGGCGAGCGCGCCAGCGCGGCGACTTGCCCGGCCGTTCGGCCGCCGTCGCCCCGACCGGGGGCGGGGCGCCGACTCGGGAGGCGAGCCGGTTGGCGGTCGCGATCCGGATCAGCGTGGCCACGGTCTCCGGGTGGCCACCGGCGTCGACGATGAGATAGTGATCCGGCGCCGCGTCGGCCAGCGCCAGGAAGCCGTCGCGGACCCGTTGATGGAACTCCAGCGACTCCCGCTCGACCCGGTCCCGCCCGTGGCCGGCCGCCCGGGCGCGCTCGAGCCCGAGCTCCGGGTCGACGTCGAGCAGCACGGTGAGGTCGGGACGCAACCCGCCGGTCGCCCACTGGGACAGTCGCCGGACGTCGTCCATCGCCAGTGCGCGACCGGCACCTTGGTAGGCCAGCGAGGAGTCTACGTACCGGTCGGTGATGACGACCTCACCCCGGTCCAAGGCCGGCCGGATCACGGTGTCGACGTGGTGGGCCCGGTCGGCGGCGAACAGCAGGGCCTCGGCCCGTGGCGTCAGCGACCCGTCCGGTGAGTCGAGCAGGATCCGCCGGATCCGTGCGCCGAGGTCGGTGGCACCCGGCTCGTGGGTCAGCGTGACCGCGACACCGCGCTCGGTAAGCCACTCGGCCAGCCGGGAGGCCTGCGTCGACTTGCCCGACCCCTCGCCGCCCTCGAACGCGATGAGCATCCCGCCCTTGGACAGCCGCCGCCGCATCCTGGTGTCGCCGCGCAGCGCACTGACCACGTCGGGCACCACGGGGACGCCGGCCCGGTCGTCCATCTGCCGATAGGACACGATGCCGCCGCCAACGGCGAGCAGGCCGGCCAGCACGAGCAGGATCCGCGTCCCGTCCACGGTGAAGTCGACGACGCCGGCCTCGACCGTCCGCTGGCGGATCACGCCGACCACGAACGGCGCCGCGGCGAGGGTGAGGATGAGGTCGACCCGGACCAGCGACTGGACGAACGCGAACGTCCGCCCGCGCACGTCGTCGGACACCTCGCGGCCGAGCAGCGTGAGGCCGGACAGGTAGGCGGTGCCGGCGCCGAAGCCGACGCCGATCACGAAGATGAGGCTGAGCAGCAGGTGCGGCATCAGGGCGACGAGCACCAGGCAGATGCCGGCAAAGATGATCGACAGACCGAACAACCGGCGCCGGGACAGGTCGCGGGCCACCCGCGGCCCGAGCCCCATGCCGAGACCCAGGCCGACGAAGACCGCTCCGAACAAGATCCCGTACGTCGCGTCGCCGCCACCGAGACTCGCCGCGTATGTCTTGCCCGTGCCGATCACCGCCCCGCCGGCCGCGAACGCGCCCAGGATGCCGATGACCAGGCCGCGCACCAGCCGGGTCTGGCCGACGAACTCCCAACCCTGGATGACCAGCCGCACCACGCCGGCGGTCGGCCGGCTCGTGCCGGCCCGGCGGCCGCTGATCCGGCGGATCGTCAGCACGATGAGCGCGGACACCAGGAACGTCACCGCGTTGATGTAGAGCGCGAGGTCGACCCGGTTGGCGCTGAAGAACTCGAACCGGTCGGCGAGCACCCGGGTCAGCAGCGCGAGCAGGGAGAACACCAGCGCCGCGGCGACGGGCGTGATGCCGTAGGTCGTGACGAGGCTGACCTGGTTCGCCGATTCCAGCTGGTCCTTGCGAACCAGGTTGGGCACGGAGGCTTCCTTCGCCGGGATCCAGAACAGGCCGACGCACTCGACCAGGAAGGTCGCGACGAACAACCACCAGAGCTGGCCGACCAGCGGAATGGACAGGAACAGCGCGAACCGGCCCACATCAGCGGCGACCATGAGCTTGCGCCGGTCGAACCGGTCGGCGAACGCGCCGGCCAGCGGGCCGAAGACGACCGCCGGCAGCAGCCGGACGACGAGGACGCCGCCGAGGGCGAAGTTCGCCGCCGCGTAGCCGTCGGCGAGCTCGGCCGCGAGCGCCGTCGTGGCCAGCAGACCCAGCCAGTCACCGAAGCTCGAGACCGACATGACCACCCACAGCCGGCGGAAGTCGCGCACGCGCAGCACGGCCCGGATGCGGTGGCTGGCGGACACCAGGGCCTGGTCGTCGGCGGCAACCCGAGCCTTCGGGTCGGCCGCGCCGTCGGCGTCGATGGGGGCCTCCTCCCCGGCTCGTCCCACGCAAACCGGCTGTGCGTGTTGTCGCGACTGTATCGGCCGGTTCCGACGGAACTTCGGTCTCTCTCAGCTCGCGCCGGCGCGACTTTCGAAGTTCACCAGCACGGAACGCAACAGCCCGGCCAGTCTGTTCCGCTCCGGCTCCGACAACCCGCCGAGCAACCTGCGTTCCCGGTCGAGCAGGTCGGCGAGGGCAGCATCGACACGGTGCCGACCGCGGTCGGTGAGGCGGACCCGACGCATCCGGCCGTCCTCAGGATCGGGTCGGCGGTCGATCAGCCCGCGGGACTCCAGCCGGTCGAGCCGGTTGGTCGTGGTACCCGAACCAACCAGGGTCTGCCGGACCAGCTGACCGGGTGTCAGCTCGTACGGTGCGCTGGATCGACGCAGTGCGCTCAGCACGTCGAACTCGTACGCCTCGAGGCCGTGCTCCGCGAACGCCGCCCGACGCTCGCGGTCAAGGTGCCGGGCGAGCCGGGTGACGCGGGACAGCACGGACAGCGGTGCGACGTCCAGGTCGGGCCGCTCGCGATGCCACGCGTCGAGCAGCGAGTCGGTCTCGTCACGCACGCTGGCATGGTATCTCGATGTCGAGATAAACTCTCTCGATGTCGAGAGGAGTCGGGATGTGGGACCCGGAGCTGTACGGGCGGTTCGCAGACCAGCGGAACCGGCCCTTCCACGAGTTGGTTGCCCGGATCGGCGCCACCGCGCCGGCGAACGTGGTCGACCTCGGCTGCGGTGACGGTGCGCTGACCGCGACCCTGGCGTCACGATGGCCGACGGCGTCAGTCCTCGGGGTGGATTCGTCGGAGGAGATGCTGGCGTCGACGGCGTCCCGGAAATCCGATCGATTGTCGTTCGTGCTGGAGCGAATCCAGGATTGGGGGCCGTCGTCGCCGGTCGACGTGCTCGTGTCCAACGCCGCCCTGCAGTGGGTGCCGCGTCACCTGTCGCTGCTGCCACGGTTCGTGTCGGCGCTGGCCCCGGGCGGCTGGCTGGCGTTCCAGGTGCCGGGAAACTTCGAGGCGCCGTCGCACGTGACGCTGCGGAGGCTGTGCGACTCGCCGCGCTGGTCCGATCGGCTGGGCACGGCCGGGCGGTGGCCGTCGATGCCGGCTCCGAGCGACTACATCAGCGCGCTCGCTTCGCTCGGGTGCGCGGTGGACGCCTGGGAGACGACGTACGCGCAGGTGCTGCAGGGTGACGATCCGGTGCTCGCGTGGATGCGCGGGACGGCGCTGCGGCCGGTGTATGCGCGGCTGTCCGCCGAGGAGGCGGCGGAGTTCGACGCGGAGTTGGGGGCCATGCTGCGGGAGGCGTACCCGCCTCAGCCGTACGGGACGGTGCTGCCGTTCCGGCGGATCTTCGCGGTCGCGCAGGTGCCGGCGTGATCATCGGGCTACATCACGTGCAGTTGGCGGCACCGGCGAGGTCGGAACCGGCGCTGCGCCGGTTCTACGGCGGGATGCTGGGGATGGCCGAGGTCCCGAAGCCGGCGGCCCTGGCCGCTCGGGGCGGGGTGTGGTTCCGGTCGGGGAAGGCCGAGCTGCATCTGGGCATCGACGCCGACTTCCGGCCGGCCCGGAAGGCGCATCCTGCCCTGCTGGTCGACGAGCTGGACGTGATCGTGACGCGGCTCGCTGACGCCGGGCACCGTGTCCGACCGGACAATCTGCTGCCCGGCTACCGCCGCTGCTACCTCGACGACCCGTGCGGCAACCGGCTGGAGCTGCTGACCCCGGTCAGCTGACCGGGGTCTCCTCCTCCAGCTGCTGGACCGGCGTGGCCGGGGCCTTTTTCGCGGGCGCCTTCTTCGCCGCGGTCTTCTTCGCGGGCGTCTTCTTCGCGGCCGTCTTCGTGGCGGTGGTCTTTCTCGCGGTGGCCTTCTTGGCCGGGGCCTTCTTCGCCGCCTTCTTGGCGGTCTTCTTCAGCGGCGCGCGCTCCCGCCGGTCCGCGAGCAGCTCCGACGCGCGGTCGAGGGTGATCTGGTCGACCGCGTCGCCCTTGCGCAGGCTGGCGTTGGTCTCGCCATCGGTCACGTACGGACCGAACCGACCCTCGCGGACGACGACCGGCTTGCCGGTGGCGGGGTCGTCGCCGAGCTCGCGCAACGGGGCAGCCGGCGTGGCCGAGCGGCGGCCGCGCGTCTTCGGCTGGGCCAGCAGCGCGAGCGCCTGGTCCAGCGTGACGGTGAACAGCTGGTCCTCGTTCTCCAGCGAGCGGGACTCCTTGCCCTGCTTGATGTACGGCCCGTACCGGCCGTTCTGCGCAACGACCTCCTCGCCGTCCGCACCGATCCCGAGCGCCCGCGGCAGCGTCAGCAGCCGCAGGGCCTCGTCCAGGGTCACGGTGTCGATCGACATCGACGAGAACAGGCTGGAGGTGCGCTCGCCCGAGGAAACGTACGGCCCGTACCGGCCGGCCTTGACCGTGACGTCCTCGCCGGTGGCCGGGTCCGTGCCGAGCACCCGCTCGCCGGACGGTGCGTTGAACAGCTCGATGACCTTCTGGCTGGTCAGCTCGTCCGGCGGTAGGTCTTCCGGCACGCTGGCGCGCGCGCCATCGGCCCGCTCGAGATACGGGCCGTAGCGGCCGACCCGGACCACGACGCCCTCGATGCCGGTGAGCGGGATCGAGTTGATGCCGCGGGCGTCGATGTCCCCGAGCCGCTCCGACACGATCCGCTTGAGCCCGCCGGCTCGGGCGATGCCGCCCTCCTCACCGTTCTCGGAGCCGAAGTAGAACCGGGTCAGCCAGTCGACGGACTGCATGCCGCCGCCCGCGATGCTGTCGAGGTCCTCCTCGACGGCCGCGGTGAAGTCGTAGTCGACGAGCCGGGTGAAGTGCTGCTCGAGCAGGTTGACCACGGCGAACGCGATCCACGACGGGACCAGCGCGCTGCCCTTCTTCCAGACGTACCCGCGGTCCTGGATCGTCTGCAGGATCGACGCGTACGTCGACGGCCGGCCGATGCCGAGCTCTTCCATCGCCTTGACCAGGGTCGGCTCGGTGTAGCGGGCCGGCGGCGTGGTCGTGTGGCCCTGCGGGGTCAGCTCGCGCGGGTCGAGCGGCTGGTCCCGGCGCAGCCGAGGCAGCCGGCGCTCGCTGTCGTCGCGGTCGCCCTCGTCGACGCTCTCCACGTACGCCCGGAGGAAGCCGGGGAAGGTGATCGTCTTGCCGGACGCGGCGAATTCGGCCCGCTCCCCCGTCGTGCTGGTGCCGGCGAGCCGGATCGAGACGCTGGTGCCGACGGCGTCGGCCATCTGCGAGGCGAGCGTGCGTTGCCAGACCAGCTCGTAGAGCCGGAACTCGTCGGCGGACAGCTCGTCGGCCACCGCGCCGGGGGTGCGGAAGACGTCGCCGGCGGGACGAATCGCCTCGTGCGCCTCCTGGGCGTTCTTGACCTTGCGGACGTAGCGGCGCGGCTCCGGCGGCACGTACTCGTCGCCGTAAAGCTCGCGGGCTTGCTGCCGGGCCGCGGCGAGCGCGGTCTCGGACAGGTTGGTGGAGTCGGTCCGCATGTAGGTGATGTAGCCGTTCTCGTACAGCCGCTGCGCGGTGCGCATCGTCCGCTCGACCGAGAACCGCAGTTTGCGGCCGGCCTCCTGCTGGAGCGTGCTGGTCATGAACGGCGCGTACGGCCGCCGCCGGTAGGGCTTCTCCTCTACTCGAGTGACCTGGAAGGCGGCGCTCTGCAGGCGGGCGACCAGGCCGCGGGCGCCCGGCTCGTCGAGATGCAGTACGTCGCTGCGGGTCCGGCCGGTGTCGGGGTCGAAGTCGCGGCCGGTGGCGACGCGGCTGTCGTCGACGGCGACCAAGGTGGCCGTGAACGTCGACGGGTCGCCCGCTGCCGGCTGCTCCTTGAGCGCGAACAAACCCTCGACGTCCCAGTATTCGGCCGACCGGAACCGCATCCGGGACCGCTCGCGCTCGACCACGAGCCGGGTGGCCACGGACTGCACCCGGCCGGCCGAGAGCTTCGGCATGACCTTCTTCCAGAGCACCGGGCTGACCTCGTAGCCGTAGAGCCGGTCGAGGATGCGCCGAGTCTCCTGGGCGTCGACCAGGTCGGAGTCGATCTCCCGGGGGTTGTCGACAGCGCGCCGGATCGCCTCCGGAGTGATCTCGTGGAAGACCATCCGGCGGATCGGCACCCGCGGCTTGAGTGTCTCGACCAGGTGCCAGGCGATTGCCTCGCCCTCCCGGTCCTCGTCAGTCGCGAGGTAGAGCTCGGTCGCGTTCTTCAGGAGGTCCCGCAGCTTGGTGACCTGCTGGCGGTGGTCGGGGCTGATCACGTACAGCGGCTCGAACCCGTTGTCGACATCCACCCCGAGCCGAGCCCACGACTCGCCCTTGTACTTGGCGGGCACGTCGGCGGCGTTGCGCGGCAGGTCCCGGATGTGACCGATGCTCGACTCGACCACGTACCCGTCGCCCAGGTAGCCGGAGATCATCCGCGCCTTCCGCGGGGACTCCACGATGACCAGTCGGAGGCCGTTCGCGCTGGCGCGGGAAGGGCCGCGACGAGCTGGCGTCGCGGGGGCTTCGGTGTCGATCGTGCTCACGGTGCTCCAGGTGTGCGTCAAGCTGCGGGTGTGGGTCGCGCCCGGCGGACCCGAGCGCAGTGTGCGGTGTCGGGGCCGCACTCTGTCAAACCGACCGAACGGTGAGTCAGTCCGGCCCGTTCCCGTTGCCCTTTCTCATCCCTACCTCATATCGGTCGCTCCAGCCCGGCGAGCGCCTCCAGCAGGAGAGCGGCGGAGACCTCGCTGCCGAGGCCGACCTCGCTCGCCGTCGGATGCTGCCAGTCGATCCCGATCGGGACGTCCGCCGCGGCCGCGACGGCGGTGCCACTGCTGGCCAGGGCCACGCGGACACGGTGGCTGCCGTCCGGATCCGTCTTCACCAGATCGCCCAGATACCTGACGAGTATTCCCTTGAAGACCGAGCCGTCACCGGTGCCCTCGACCGGGAAGCCGCCCTCGCCGTACCAGTTCAGCGTCGCGCCGGCCGTCCGCCGGGCCCGCTCGAGGTGGGCACGGTCGCCGGTCAGCTGCCACAGCTGGACCTCAGCGCCGACGACCGTGCCCTGGTTGTAGGTCCAGACGGTGCGGTCGACGCTCCGGCCCTCGTAGGGGTGGGTGCCGTCCCAGACGATGCCGCTGGCCGGGTCGACCAACGTCTCCTGCAGCCACCCGGCGATGCGGCGGGCCCAGTCGAGGTCGGCGGGGTCGCCGTAGCGGCGGTGCAGCCGGGCAGCCAGGATCGCGGCGGGTCCGTTGGCCGGAGCGTTCATGTAGGGACGCGGGTCGTCGCGGCGCCAGACGATGCCGCCGTGCCGATCGTCCCAGCCGGCACGGATGGCCGCCCAGAGCTCACGGACGAGCGCACCGGTGTCCGCGCCGGCGACCTCGTCCGCCCGCAGCAGCGCGATGCCCATCCAGGCCATGTCGTCGTAGTAGCGGTTGACGATCCCGCCGCCGTTGCGGCGCACGATGCCCGCGACGTGTGCGCGGATGCGGTCACGCAGCTCGGTCGAGCCCGTCCGGGCGGCGGCGTCGACCGTGACCTCGAGCGCGTGGGCCTGGGTCCAGTAGTCCCACTCCAGCCGGATCGCGAGCCGGCGTCGCCCGGGACTGCGCTGGTAGATGCCGAACCGGGGGTGCCAGAACCGGTCGGCGAGCACCCGCTGCGCGGCGTCCGCCGCCTCCGCCCAGCTCATGACGTCGCCCCGGGACGGGTGACATCGGAGCCGCGGCCGACCACGACCCGGGCGATGTTGCGCAGCGACTCCGAGCCGGGGTCGAAGTAGTGCGAGTGGGCGGCGATGATCGCGTCCGGCCAGGGCCGTCCGGGCGCGGCATCGACCCGGATCCGCGTGGCACCGAAGCCGCGATCGCCGGGGTCCGCCCCGAAGACGCCGGTGTCGGCGATCGGGTCGAGGGCGGCCTCTCCGACGTACGTATGGCGCCCGCTGAGACCAAGCTCCCCGACCCGGTCGGCGAGCACGCCGGGACTGCCGAGCAACACCAGGTCGTCGGCCCGGCGCGGGCCTGCCTGCATGGCGGCACCGACGACCGTGCTGCCGTAGCTGTGGCCGACGAGCGTGACGTGGGCCGGCTCGCCGGTCCGGGCGGCGGCCAGAGCCGCCAGATCGGCGGTGAGCACCCGTCCGCCGGTACGCGCCCGGGTCGGGAACGTGACCTGCCGCCAGCCGGGCGCGGCATAGCCGACCCAGGCCACGACCGCCGTCGACTGCACCGACTGCCGGCTCGCCTCGGCGAGCAGGTCGGCGGCTCGGCCGACCGTGCCGGGGACACCATGGCCGGCGTCGTCACCCATGCCGGGCACGACGACGGCGACGTTCTGGGCCCGGTCGACGTCGCCGAGCCCGATCGCGACCCGCCCGGCGTCGATCAGATCGAGGGTCAGCAACCGTGCCGATAGGCGGCGATCCGCCAGCATGGCCAAGGTCCGCTCGACGCTTTCCGCGATGGTGAGCATCGACTTGAGGAGCGTCGCCCTGGACAACTGGAGTGGGACGGTCAGCAGGGAGCCGGCAAGCCGGTCGCGCTCGGCTCGGAGCCGGGCAAGGAGGCGGGTCAGCTGCCGCCGGTTGGCCTCGTCCCGAACGTCCGCCGGCAGCCCGACGAGACGGCCCAGCGCCCCAGCCTGGTGCTCCATCAACTGGTGCCGAAGGTGCGGTGGCAGCGCGATCCACCAACGCGCCACCTCGGCCGGTGTCGCGCCTCCGGGCGGGATCGCAGGCGCCGGCGCGGCGCCAGCCGTCGCCAGGCCTGTCGCGATTCGTGCGTCGACGGACGTGGCTACGGCGACGGCGTCCGCGGCCTCAGCAAACGTCTGCGCCGGCGCGGTGGCCAGCCGGGCCGCCTCAGCGATGCCCGGAAGCCCCACCCGGACCGCGTCGGCTGCACGCCGGACGAGCCCGGCGAGGCCGCTCACCGTGCCAGCCGCTACCTGCATCCGGCCCCTGGCCCGCTCGGCCGCCGGTCCGCGCCAGTCCACGAGCCCGGCCGTGGTCACGGCCAGCCGCTGGTAGGCACCGTCGAGGTCGTCCGCCAGACCGAAGAGCCGGCTGACGCCGTTACCGCAGGACCAGGCGTCCCATCGCTCGGCCATCCGCACGTCCGCCGTCATGTCGCGGCCCGGTTGTCACGCTCGATCCCCGCCGCGGTCGTCTGCTCGACCACCTGGTAGTCCCGCGCGGCCGCCGTCACCGCACGGGAGAGATGGTCGAGCTCTGCGGCGGCCGCCCGTACCGCCGCTGTCAGGGTCGTTGCGGTGTGGCCGGCGGCATGTGCCGTCCGTGAGCCGGGCAGGGCTGCGGCAATCACGTGGAACGCCGGAACGAGCGCGTCGGCGATGTCGGACAACACCGATCGCTCGGCGGCGAGGGTGCGACCGGCGCCCGCCAGGATGTGCGGCTCCACGTACAGCTCGGGCATGGCGCTGACAGTAGGTCGGCGTGACACGGCTGGCGAACGGCTCTCCACAGGCGAGAGCAGTGTCCACAGATCCCGGGTTGAGGCTTGTCAGCGGCGCCGGTGTCAGCTCAGGCTGGCCAGTCGTCCGCGCCCGCCGTGGCCGGCCGCTCGCCGACGTACTCGCCGAGGCGGATCAGCCTGCGCCGGCCGGTGACCCGGTAGGCGGGGCCGCCCGCGCGGACGCCGACGAAGACGCCGGCCACCCCGGCTCGGGCCAGCACCGCCCCGGCGCCGTCCCAGACCGGCGGGTCGTGCGGGCTCAGCCGCAGCAGGTAGCCGTGCTCGTCGCGGCGGCCGGCCCCGATGGCCCACAGCCGCAGGCGGGCGCCGTCGAGGGTCATGCCGGTCGGCACCGACTTCACCGCCCCGCGGATCCACCGCTCGGCGACGGGAAGCAGGCTCCGGCTGAACGGTGTGCGCACCGAGGTCAGCCCGTCCTCCTCCAGCACCTCACCGCGCAGGTCACGCTCGCCGTACGCGGCGAGCAGCTCGTCCACCCGCCACCTGTCCTCGACCAGAACGGACAGCCGCGCGGTCCCGCCGAGCCGGACCACCTGGGCGACGCCGAACAGCAGGCCCTCCAGGTCGTCGACCGCCGGCGGCCGTATCCCGGCGGTGAGGAAGGACAGCTGCCCCGGCACAGCCCGGAGCGTAGGCGCTCAGGTGCCGGACAGGCGCTGACAGGCCGGCTCGTCGCCGAACGCCCGATTCAGGTCGGCCGAGGTGTAGGTCCGGCCGAGCTGGTCCAGCGTCGCCCCGACCTGGGTGAACACGCCGCCGAGCGAGTCGCGGATCTTCCGGGCGCCGGCCGCGTAGCCGGCGAGGTCATCGGTGGGCAGCGCGGCGAAGCTCTTCTCCGCGGCGGCGAGGCCGGAGCGGGCGCTCGCCAACGCGGCGGCGAGATCCCGGGAGTAACCGCGACCGTGGTCGACCTTGGGCGCTCCCGCGGCGTCGACGGCACGGATCAGCTGGTCGGTGCGCTGCACGGAGGCGCTGAAGAAGCGCCCGTACCGCGATCGGACGGTCGCCACGTCGTTCGCGCCACCGAGGCTGCGGGTGAGCTGGGCGCTGTCGGTCGCCACGCCGTCCCGCCAGCTGGTCAGTCCGGCGCAGACCGACCGCGCGAAGTCGGCCGGCTCGGTATCGCCGGCGTCCTCGGGACCGCAGGCGGTGAGCAGGACGACGGCGATGAGACCGGCAGCAATGGGGCGGAACACGGCGGACACCCTACGGGCCGGCGACCGCCAGGCTGCGGCCGCCGGCCCGTACGGGCTCAGACCTCGGTGGTGGCCGGCTCCGAGCCGACGGCCACGGTCCGCCGCTTGGAGATGGTGATCGCCGCGGCGATGATCAGTACGGCCAGAACCGACAGGCCGATCCGCAGCGGGTTGTTCTGGTCGCTGCCGATGCTGAGCTGCACGACCGCCGGCGCGATCAGCAGCGAGACCAGGTTCATCACCTTGATCAGCGGGTTCAGCGAGGGACCGGCGGTGTCCTTGAACGGGTCGCCGACGGTGTCGCCGATCACCGTCGCCGCGTGGGCCTCGCTGCCCTTGCCGCCGTACTGGCCGTCCTCGACCAACTTCTTGGCGTTGTCCCAGGCGCCGCCGGAGTTCGACAGCAGGACCGCCATGAGGACGCCGGCCGCAATGGCACCGGCCAGGTAGCAGCCCAGCGCGCCGGCGCCGAGACCGAAGCCGACCGCGATCGGGGCCAGCACCGCCAGCAGACCGGGCGTGATGAGCTGGCGCAGCGAGTCCTGCGTGCAGATGTCGACGACGCGGCTGTAATCCGGCCGCTCGCTGAAGTCCATGATCCCCGGATGGGTGCGGAACTGTTCACGCACCTCGAAGACGACCCGCCCAGCCGCGCGCGACACGGCGGTGATCGCCAGGCCGGAGAACAGGAACACGACGGACGCGCCGATGATCAACCCGACCAGGTTGTGTGGATCTGCGACGTTCAGTACCCCGGCGTACTGCAGCAGGCTGAGGTCGCGGATGTTGTCGACCGCACCGACGCCGGTCTTCGTAACCGCCCCGCCGACCGTGTCCGTGAACGACCCGAACAAGGCGGTCGCCGCGAGCACGGCAGTGGCGATCGCGATGCCCTTGGTGATCGCCTTGGTGGTGTTGCCGACCGCGTCGAGGTCGGTCAGCACCTTTGCGCCCTCCTCGTCGATGTCATGCGACATCTCGGCGATCCCCTGCGCGTTGTCGCTCACCGGTCCGAACGTGTCCATCGACACGATTACGCCGACCGTGGTGAGCAGGCCGGTGCCGGCGAGCGCGACGGCGAACAGGGAGACGACGATCGACCCACCGCCCAGCAACGCCGCGCAGTAGACGGCAGCACCGATGAGGAGGGCCGAGTAGACCGCCGACTCCAGGCCGATCGAGAAGCCGGCGAGGATCACGGTGGCCGGACCGGTCAGCGAGGAACGGCCGATGTCCCGCACCGGCCGGCGGGTGGTCTCGGTGAAGTAGCCGGTGAGCAGCTGGATCGCGGCAGCGAGCACGAGGCCGATCAGCACCGCAACGATCGCGATCACCCGCGGGTCCTTGTCGCCCGCAGAGGCCAGGACCGTGTTGCTGACGCCGTCCAGGTCGGAGATGCGGCCGGGCAGGAAGATGAAGGCGGCGAGCACGACGAGTACGGCCGAGATAATGGCCGAGGAGAAGAAACCGCGGTTGATCGTCTGAAGGCCGCTGCGGTCGGACGCACGCGGTTCGGTGAGGAAGATCCCGATGACCGCGGTGAGCACGCCGATGGCCGGCACCACGAGCGGGAAGATCAGTCCCTCGGAGCCGAACGCGGCCTTACCCAGGATGAGGGCGGCCACCAGTGTCACCGCGTACGACTCGAACAGGTCGGCGGCCATGCCGGCACAGTCGCCGACGTTGTCGCCGACGTTGTCGGCGATCGTCGCCGCGTTGCGGGGATCGTCCTCGGGGATGCCCGCCTCGACCTTTCCGACCAGGTCAGCGCCGACGTCCGCGGCCTTGGTGAAGATGCCACCGCCGACACGCATGAACATCGCCAGCAATGCCGCCCCGAAGCCGAAGCCCTCGAGGACAGTGGGAGCGTCGTTGTTGTAGATCAACAGCACGCCCGAGGCACCCAGCAGGCCTAGACCGACGGTCAACATCCCGCAGAAGCCGCCGGTGCGGAACGCGATCCGCATCGCGTTCCGGGCGCCGCCGGCACGCGCGGCGGCAGCGACCCTGACGTTGCCGCGGGTAGCCAGCGTCATGCCGAAGTAGCCGACGAGTGCCGAGAAGATGGCCCCGACGACGAAGAAGATCGACCGGCCGATCCGGACGTTGGCACCGCCCTCGTTCACCGGCAGTATCAGCAACAGGACGAAGACGATCAGAACGAACGCGCTCAGCGTCTTGAACTGCCGGTTGAGGTACGCCGCGGCGCCTTCCTGGACCGCCCGGGCGATGTCCTGCATCCGGGGCGTGCCCTGGTCGGCACGCATGACCTGGTTGTAGAGGAAGTAGGCGAACACGAGCGCACCGGCGGCGATCGCGGCGATGACTACTACGACGAAGTAGTCCGCGCCAGCAATCTTCGGGGCCTCCGCCAGGGAAAGCGGGAGCAATGCGTCCTCCTGTTAGACGACGATGGCGAACAGCCACAGGACGCCGGACGGCGGGTGGAGCTGGTCGTTAGAGGCTGCGCGGACCGGATACCCGGGGTCCTGCGCAGATCGCGCGGAGTTTACGCGAGCGTAGCGAGCACCCCAAGGAGGGCCTGGGTCTTGGGAGCCGGATCACAAGAGTCGTGCCGGCATGTCCGACAATTGCCTGCCGAGGAGCGTGCGGATCAGGAGATCGGCCACGACATGGTCACCCGGGTGCCGCGATCGCCCTCTTGATCGACCTCGAGGTCCTGCACCACCGCTCCGAGCAGAGCGAGCCCCAGCGAATCGCCACTGGTGTCCGCCCATGGCGCTGCCGCGTTCAGGCCGCCCGCGACCGCAGCGATCTCGTCACCCGAGCCGGTCTTCGCGCTGTCCAGCACCGAGACGCTGAACCGACCCGCCTCACCGAACTCCAGCGTGACCGGAGCGACGACGCCCTGCCGTTCCTGTACCCGGACGGCTCGCGCGCACGCCTCGCCGACGGCGAGCCGCACTTCGTCGAGCACGTCCTCACCGACCCCGCTGCGCCGGGCCATGGCCGCCGCGATCAGCCGCGCCGTCCGGACGTGCGCCGCGTTCGGCGGCAGCCGGAGCGTCACGGTCACGTCGTCGCGACCGCTGGTGCCGGTCACGGAATCAGCCCGCCGACGGACTGCCGAGGGCCTCGTCCACCGTCGAGTGCACGGTGAACACCTCGTCCAGCCCGGTGATCCGGAACAGCTTCAGCACCCGCTCCTGAGGGCAGACCAGCGACAGGCTGCCGCCGACCTCACGGGCCCGGTTGAGCCCGGCCACCAGCACGCCAAGGCCGGTCGAGTCGAGGAACTCGACGCCACCGAGGTCGATGACCAGCTGGTGCTGGCCGGAATCGAGCAGATCGGCAATCCGGTCCCGGAGGGCAGGCGCGGTGTACACGTCGACCTCCCCGGAGACAGCGAGAACCGTGTGCCCGGCCTCATCACGGGTGTTCAACGTGAGGTCCAAGGCGCACCTCCGCGTAAGTTGGCGACGTGAGACAGGCGCCGGTCCGCCGACCGAGCCCCACTGCTTGCCCCCGATCTAACCAAACACGCTCGTGCAAGAGTGAGCGACGTGGTCCGTAGCTCTGCGCCGGAGGTCGCCGCTGCTCGCGGGCGCGACCTGCTCGACCGGGTTCTGGCCGGCCGCAGGCATGACCCGGTGACCCACGTCGAACACGTCCCGCCCCGCCCCGGACGGCCGGCGGACTGGCCGGACTGGGCGCCTGAGCTGCTGGTCGACCGCTTCCGGGCACGGGGGATCGTGCGTCCGTGGGAGCACCAGGCCGCGGCGGCGACGCTCGCTCACGCCGGCCAGTCGGTGGTGATCTCGACCGGCACCGCATCCGGCAAGTCGCTGGCCTACCAACTCCCGGTGCTCTCGACGCTGCTCACCGACGGGAAGACGACCGCGCTCTACCTGTCGCCGACCAAGGCGCTCGCGGCTGACCAGCTGCGTTCGCTTCGCTCGCTGGTCCTGCCGGACATCCGCGCTGCAGCCTTCGACGGCGACACGGAGCCGTCGGAACGGGACTGGGTCCGGGCGCACTCCCGGCTCGTGCTGACGAACCCGGACATGCTGCACCGCGGCATCCTGCCGTCGCACCCGCGATGGGCGACGTTCCTTCGCCGGCTGAGGTATGTCGTGGTCGACGAGTGCCATACCTACCGCGGCGTCTTCGGCTCCCACGTCGCGCACGTGCTGCGTCGGCTGCGTCGGATCTGCGCGTCGTACGGGGCCTATCCGACCTTCGTGCTCGCCTCTGCGACGGTGGCCAGTCCGGCGATCTCCGGACGCCGGCTCACCGGGCTGGACGTGGAGGAGGTCACCGACGACGCCTCCCCACGGGGTTCGACCGCATTCGCGCTGTGGGAACCGCCGCTGACCGAGGCGCACGGCGAGCACGGCGCGCCGGTGCGGCGCGCCGCCGGCGCGGAGGCGGCCCGGCTGCTGGCCGATCTGGTCGTCGAGGACGCCCGGGCGCTCGCCTTCGTCAGGTCCCGCCGCGGGGCGGAGGTGCTGGCGCTCACCACTCGGCGTCACCTGGCCAGCGCCGCGCCCGAGCTCGCCGACCGGGTCGCTGCGTACCGGGCCGGCTACCTGCCGGAGGAGCGCCGAGCTCTGGAGGCAGCGCTGGCCAACGGCACGCTGCTCGGCGTCGCCGCGACCAATGCGCTCGAGCTCGGCATCGACATCGCCGGCCTGGATGCCGTGGTGCTCGCCGGCTTCCCCGGGACGTTGGCGTCGCTGTGGCAACAGGCCGGCCGGGCCGGGCGCGAAGGGCTCGGGGCGCTGGTGGTGTTCGTCGCGCGCGACGACCCGCTGGACACCTACCTCGTCCACCACCCTGATGCCGTCTTCGGCCGACCCGTCGAGGCCACGGTCCTCGATCCGGAGAACCCGTACGTCCTGGGGCCGCAGCTGTGCTGCGCGGCGGCAGAGCTCGCGCTGACCGAGGACGACCTGCCGCTGTTCGGTGGAGAGGTTGCGCGCGCCGTCCTGCCCGACCTCGTGCGGCGGGGCCTCCTCCGCCACCGACCCACAGGGTGGTACTGGACGGCGCGTAGCCGACCGGACCTCGACATCAGGGGCACCGGCGGCGAGCCGGTCCGGGTGGTCGAGGCATCCACCGGGCGAGTGCTCGGCACGGTTGATGCGTGGGCGTCGCACTCGACGGTCCACCAAGGGGCCGTCTACCTGCACCAGGGCGTCTCGTACGTGGTCGAAGAGCTGGATCTCACCGACTCCGTGGCCTTGGTGCACCGCGATGATCCGGACTGGTCGACGGCGGCGCGGGACACCACCGACATCAGGGTCGTCGCCACGCTGCGCGAGCGGGATCTCGGCGAGCTGACGCTGCACCACGGCACCGTGGACGTCACCAACCAGGTCGTGTCCTACCTGCGTCGCCGGCATCTGACCGGGCAGGTGCTGGACGAGACTCCGCTGGACCTGCCGGCGCGGCAGCTGCGAACCCGAGCGGTCTGGTACACGCTGTCCGATGCCGCGATCGGGAAGGCCGGCCTCGCTCCCGCCGACGTGCCCGGCGCCGCACACGCGGCCGAGCACGCCGCGATCGGCCTGCTCCCACTTTTCGCCACTTGCGATCGGTGGGACATCGGCGGCGTCTCCACGGCGCTGCACCCCGACACCGACCGGATGACGGTCTTCGTCTACGACGGGCAACCTGGCGGCGCCGGGTTCGCCGCCCGCGGGTACGACACGGCCGAGCAGTGGCTGCGCGCGACCCGGGAGGCTGTCGCGTCCTGCGAGTGCGAGGCCGGATGCCCGTCGTGCGTCCAGTCGCCGAAGTGTGGCAACGGCAACGAACCGCTGGACAAGGCCGGCGCAGTCCGGCTGCTCGACGCCGTGCTCGCAACGCTTCGCGCCTGATGCCGGGCTTATTGCTGTTGGTCCGTTCCTGATGTGCTGGATGCTTGCGAATCGTCCGGTCCGGGTAATGGAACTGCAAGACGGACGAGGTAAGAACCCGTCCATCTCCGGAAAGGAGCTGATCACCGTGGCGGTTCTGGGCCTCATCCTGCTCGCCGCAGCCGGCGTTCTCACCGCCGCCGTTGTCACCAGCAATACCGACTCTCTGTCGCTCTCCCTCTGGAACGTCGACGTCTCGAACGTGACGCTCGGCGTCGTCTTCGTCGCCGGCATGATCACCACCGTCCTCGCGGTCGTGGGTCTTGGTCTGCTGATGGGTGCGTTGCGCCGCAATCGCCGGCTCCGGAAGGAGCGCCGCTCGCTGCAGCGGGAGAACGAGCAACTCGCCCAGCGGATGGACTCGACTCCGCCGCCGATGCCTCCGACTGGGCCCACTGGTCCGATGGGTACGGAGCGACGCGACGATGGAGTCGTCGAGCGGCGCCCTGGCGGACCGCTCGATGACGACCGGACCGAGGTCCAGCGGCCGGTACCGGTCGGTTCCGGCTACGGCGAAGCTCCGGCCGACGACTCGGTCACGACCCAACGGCGCCGGCCGCTCCTGCCGCGCCGGGAGCGATCGACGCCGACGGAGACGGGCTCTCCGGACGCCTGATCACGCCGCTACGAGGGGTCGGCTCACACGGCGCCGGCCCCTCGTCGCGTCTGCTCACACGGACCCGACGGACTCCACCGGACCTGCTCGCGCGCGGGCTACCGCAGGGAACGTGCCGAGCCCGCTCACGCTGACCCGCCTCGAGACCAGGACCTCCACCTCATCACCAACCACCTCGCAACCGCGCAGACTTGCGCCGTTGCCGGCTGCGATCCGAGCGGCGACAGCGCACGCAGACGCCGCGCCGTCGGGGACGTGAACCGCCGCGGCCAACGCCGCGAGGTCCGCAGCCGTCTCCACCTGATGCCGGCCGACGATCGCCGAGCCGTAGAGCAGAGCCGCCGAGGAACCGAGCCACACCAGGCCGGCCAGCGCTGCCGCCCAAATGGTCACGCTGCCGCGGTCACGGCACACCGGTCGACTCCGGTTCGCGGAGTGCCACCGCCTCAGCAGACACGGGGAACGTCGGCAGCAGCCCACCGACACGGCCAGCCCGAGCGGACACGGTCACCCGCACCTCCTCACGGCTGCCTCCGACCTCCACCGTCGCCCCATTGGGTGCAGCCCGGACGGCGGCAGAGTGCACCACCTCCCGCGACTCGCCTCGCGCCGCCGCCCGAGCGGCCTCCCGCGCGGCGTCCACACACCGCACCTGAGCAAGGACCACCGAGACCATCGTGAGACCGGCGGCGATGACGAGCACGAGTGTGGGGAGCACGACGGCGAGCTCAGCGGTCGCCATCCCGCCGTCGCGCCGCGGCCTCATCCCTGCGAGAGGGCGCGCTTGACGATCGTCGTCAACGCGGTGAGAACCGTACCGCTCGTGACGACCTTGTAGAGAATGCCGGCGAAGGCAACGGCGGCGATCAATCCCACCGCGTACTCCGCCGTTGTCATTCCGTCGTCGCGCCGGTACATCGCGCGAAGCTTTCTCAGCACGCGTGCTCCTTCCGTTCGTCGCCGCCTGGTGCGGCGTGCGGTGACGAGCTTTCGCCGACGGCGGCGTACCGCCCAGAGGCAGTTCGCGATCTGTGGACAGATCCGTCCACTGTGGATGGCGAGGCGCAACTGTCAGAGCCATGTGGTAGGCGCGCCAGGCTTTTCCACAGCCGACGCCGTCATCCACAGATCGAGGTCTCTGGCTACCGGCGGTACGGCCGAACGGGTTCGCTGTCGTCCGAACCCGTCCCGAGGAGGAGCGATGACCCGACAGCCCCGTCCGCTTCTGTTGACCGCGGATCCCAAGCTGCTCGACCAGTTGCTCGGGCTCGCCGCTGCTGCTGGGGCTGCCGTGGACGTCGCGATCGAGCTGACGACGTGCCGTCCACAGTGGACCGATGCACCGCTTGTGCTCCTGGGCGTCGACATGGCAGCAGCGGCGGCAGGACGACTGGAGGCCCGGGCCGGTGTCCTGCTCGTGACGGGTGGATCCGATTCGCCGGAGCTCTCGAACATCGCGGACGCAGTCGGCGCGGAGGAGGTGATCTGCTTGCAGCACGGCGAAGCCGATCTGGTCGAGCGGTTGGCGGACGCGACCGAGCCCCCGGTGCCCGCCCGGGTGATCGGGTTGGTCGGCGGCTGCGGCGGAGCAGGCGCCAGCACGCTCGCCGCCGGGCTCGCCCTGACGGCTGCCGGACGAGGTCGGTCCTGGCTGGTTGACCTGGACCCGCTCGGCGGTGGTGCGGACACGGGACTTGGCGCCGAGCTGTCCGCCGGAGCGCGATGGAACGATCTCCAGACGCTCACCGGCCGCCTGTCGCCGCATGCTCTGCGCGCCGCGCTTCCGGCAGTCGCCGGTGTCACTGTCGTGGCCGTCGGCGGGGACGCGGTGAGGGAGCTGACGCCCGAGGCGGTGCGGGCGGTCGTGTCGGCGGCAGCACGGGGCGGAGGAACGACCGTCCTGGACCTCGGCCGGCATCGCACGGCGGCGCGCGACGTTGCCGTCGGCGCCGCCGACGAGTTGCTTGTCGTCGTGCCGGCCGAGGTGCGAGCCGTGATCGCGGGGCGCAGGGTCGTGGAGTCTCTTGCCCCAGCGGGGCCGAGACCGCGCGTCGTCGTTCGCGCCGTTCCGGGCGCTCTGCCCAGCGAGGAGGTCGCGCACGGCTTGGGTCTGCCGCTCGCGGGCGAGCTGCCCGACGAGGAAACCGTGCGTGCCGCGACGCAGAGGGGCGAGCCGACCGCACTGCTGCGGAACACGGAGCTGGCCGCGCTCTGCGAGACGATCCTCCTGGCCCCGATGGCGATCGGGCTGGCGGCATGAACACGGACGTCCTCGATCGAGTGCGGCGACAGCTGGTCGACGCCGGAACGCCGCCGCGACGCTCGGCGCTGGCCGCGCTGGTCCGCCAGGACACCGGCGGCCTGGCCGGCCATCGACAGGTTCTCGGGCTGGTCCGCGAGGCAGAGTCCGAGCTCGCCGGCGCCGGCCCGCTGCAGCACCTCCTCGACCAGCCCGGAGTGACCGACGTACTGGTCAACGGACCCGACAGCGTCTGGGTGGACTGCGGCGGAGGCCTGGTTCGGGCCGACGTCCGCTTCACCGACGAGGCGGCGGTCCGTGGCCTGGCCCAGCGACTCGCCGCCCTCGCCGGACGGCGTCTGGACGACGCGAGCCCGTACGTCGACGCGGCCCTGCCGGACGGGACCCGGCTGCACGCGGTGCTGCCCCCGGTCGCTCCCGGGGGCACGTGCTTGTCGCTGCGGACGTTCATGGCCCGCGCGTTCACGATCGACGATCTCGAGCACGCCGGCACGCTGCGCAACGGCGCGGCGCTCCTCCTTCGTGCGATCGTGCGCTCCAGGGCAGCCTTCCTGGTCAGTGGTGGCACGGGCAGCGGCAAGACGACGCTGCTCGCCAGCATGCTGGGGCTGGTCCAGCCCGCCGAGCGGCTGATCCTCGTCGAGGACGCCGCGGAACTGCGGCCCACGCACCCGCACGTCGTCCGGCTGACCGCCCGGCCGCCGAATGTGGAGGGCGCTGGCGAGGTGTCGCTGCGGGACCTGGTGCGGCAAGCGCTCCGGATGCGGCCGGACCGGCTCGTCGTCGGCGAAGTGCGTGGTGCGGAGGTGGTCGAGCTACTGACCGCGCTCAACACAGGTCATGCCGGCAGCGGTGGCACGCTGCACGCGAATAGCGCAGCGCAGGTGCCGGCGCGGCTGGAGGCGCTCGGCGCACTCGGGGCGCTCGATCGGCATGCGGTGTGTAGCCAGGTGGCCGCCGCTCTGCAGGTCGCGATCCATCTCGACCGGCTCAGGGATGGAAGCCGGGTGCTCACCGAGATCGGCGTCTTCCAGCGAGAGCGGGACGAGATGGTCGTCGTTCCGGCGTGGCGGTACGACACCGGCCCGGTCGCCGGTTGGGACGTGCTCACCGAGATCCTCGGCCCTCACCTCGTCGGGAGCGTCCGATGACCGCGGTCGCGATGGCAGCACTCGCGATCGTGGCCGGGCTCCTGCGTAGCCCTTCCCTTGCCGCCGCTCGGCTGCGGTCGTTGCAGGAGCGTGCTCCCGTCCCTGCCTTCCCGCGGTCCGTGGCGCTCAGCGCCCGAGCCACCGCGGTCGTGGCAGCGGTCGGCGGCGGCGCCGCGCTCGGCGGGTGGGCCTGGCTCGGTTACGGGGCGACCCTGCCGATACTGCCGACTATCGCCGGAGCGGTCGTGGGAACGACGGCCACCGCGGCAATCCGCCGAACAGCCGCGGATCGAGCCCGACGACGAGCGGAGGTCGCGCTCACCGAGGCGGTCGGCGGCTTGGCCGCGGATCTGCGGGCGGGTCAGCAGCCGGCGGAGGCGCTGACGGCACGTGAAGGGTCAGCGAGCCAGCATCGCGCGGTCGACGCAGTGTGGGCGGTGTCCCAACGCAGCGGCGCACCGGCCGCCGCAGTCCTCGATCGCGTCGAGCAGGACCTCCGAGCCCTGCAGGACCAGCGCCGCGAGGTTGCGTCCGCTCTTTCCGGCGCCCGCTCGACCGGGACCCTGCTGGCGGTGCTGCCACTGCTCGGCATCGGCCTCGGAGCGGGGCTGGGAGCGCACCCGATCACCGTCCTGCTGGCCCAGCCGCGAGGGCAGGTGGCGCTGCTGGCCGGCGTCGTGCTGGAGGCGCTCGGGGTGTTCTGGACGTCCCGGATCATCGCGTCGGCTCAGGACAGTCGATGACCGTGCCGTTGGTACTGGCCGCGATGGGTCTCGGCCTCGTCGGTCGGCGAGAGGCGCGCCCGTGGCGCTCGCGGCCGCGTCGGATCAGCGGTCGACGGATCAGCGGTCGACCGACGACCGGAGCAGCGGCGGCGGGGTTGGGCATCGCGGTCACGTTCGTGATTGGCGGCGTGCTCGGCGTCTCGCTCGGCGTGGCCGTCGCGGTCGCCACGGTCCGACTGATCCCGCGGCTCGAGCCGGCCGCCGCCCGCCGGCGCCGTCAGCGCAGGGCCGCCGAGCTGCCGCTGACGCTGGATCTCCTCGGCGTGTGCCTACGGGCCGGCATGCCGCTGGTCGCCGCGCTGGAGACGGTCGCCGACGCGTTGGCGGGGCCGTTCAGCGACGACCTACGCATCGTGGCCGGGCTGCAGCGATTGGGTGCGGCACCGGCGACCGCGTGGGCGGAACTCGCGTCCGATCCGGACCTTGCGCCGGTCTGTCGCGCGGTGGCGCGGTCGGCGGAGAGTGGCAGCCGACTGGCCGCGGCATTCGACCGCCTTGCCGCGGATCGTCGGTCGGCACTCACCTCGGCGGGACTCGCCCGGGCCCGAAGTGCCGGCGTGGTGGCGATGGCGCCGCTGGGGTTGTGCTTCCTGCCGGCGTTCGTCTGCCTCGGCATCGTTCCGATCGTGCTGTCCCTCTTCGGGGACGTGCTGCCGGCATGACCGCGAACAGAAGACGGCCCCCGCCTGGGGGGATGGCGGGGGCCGTCGAAGCCCGGCTCCGGGGGGTTGAGCCGGACGCGCACCGTGAAGCGGCTCAGCGCACACTTCACACGCTTCATGTCTACCCTCTCCGGCTCACCGACACACAGTGGCCCCGGGCTCATTTTCATCGGATCGTTAAGGGCGGCTGCTCCTATGCTCTCGGTTGTGCACCGCTCCGCGGCATTCTTCGACCTGGACAAGACGATCATCGCCAGGTCGAGTGCGCTGGCGTTCGGCAAGCCGTTCCGAGCGGGCGGCCTGATCAATCGGCGGGCGGCGCTCAAGGCCGCCTACGCCCAGCTGGTCTACCTCGTCGCCGGAGCGGACGAGGACCAGATGAACCGGATGCGGGACTACGTCACGGAGATGTCCACCGGCTGGGATGTACAGCAGGTCAAGGAGATCGTGGCGGAGACCCTCTTCGAGATCGTCGACCCGTTGATCTACGCCGAGGCAGCCGATCTGATCGAGGAGCACAAGGCCGCCGGCCGCGAGGTCGTGATCGTCTCGAGCAGTGGCGAGGAAGTCGTGGCGCCGATCGGGGCACTGGTCGGCGCGGACCGGGTGATCGCGACCCGGATGGTGGTCGAGGACGGGCGCTACACCGGCGAACTGGCCTTCTACGCATACGG